>Ga0114974_10000488_pt1 | contig 33008 bp, 33 predicted proteins | sample S_130206_EF_Meta_FD_87318 | JGI IMG/M metagenome (GOLD analysis project Ga0114974, IMG submission 87318) | Freshwater microbial communities from Lake Simoncouche, Canada to study carbon cycling - S_130206_EF_MetaG | ecosystem: Environmental > Aquatic > Freshwater > Lake | place: Lake... | reverse complement strand
CAAGCAAGATCAAGCAAGATCAAGCAAGATCAAATGCAATATGCTGTAGATCGACTCAACCATTGCCCCCGAAAAGTGCTTGATTTTAAAACGCCATACGAAGTATTCTTTGGAAAGATAATGAGATATACAAAATCAACATTAAATCTTGCACTTCGAAATTGAATCCACCTTAAATAAAATTAAATAGTTATGATTTTTATTTTGGTAATTAGGGCGTTTCGTGACTAAATCTTGAAAGAACTGCAAAAAATACACTTCCGACCACTCGAAAAGTTGGTCGAACAACTAAAAACAGTAAATTTCCCTGTAACCATAAGTAATTACGATCTTACAATGGTTACGAAACCACCTAATTACCTTTATTTTTATTGGCATTTTCAGGCAATCTATAGTTAAAACCGTGAGAGCTCTGGAAAGCGTTCCGCACCTGCATGTATATGCATGCGCCCGAGTTCCGCACAGCGGTGTAAGGTGGGCACCGCTTTTCCTGGATTGAGTAGGCAAAGCGGGTCGAAAGCGCGCTTTAAGGCATGGAAGATGGACAGCTCGGCGGCCTGGAACTGCTGGCACATGGCATCAATTTTTTCGATCCCAACCCCATGCTCCCCGGTAATCGTGCCGCCGACTTGAATGCACAATGCCAGGATTGCGGCACCAAAATCTTCAGCGCGTTGGAGTTGGTTCGGTTCATTAGCATCGTACAGAATTAAGGGGTGTAGATTGCCGTCACCGGCATGAAACACATTGGCACAGCGTAGCCCGAATTCGACTTCCATAGCACTGATGCGTGCGAGCACTGTAGCGAGTTGTTTGCGCGGGATGGTGCCGTCCATGCAGTAATAGTCGGGGGAGAGTCGACCTACCGCTGGAAACGCTGCTTTGCGACCTGCCCATAGTCTTTGGCGTTCGAGTTCGTTGTTTGAAGTGCGCGTGAGGTAGGCGCCGCTGTCGTTCATGATTTGTTCAATGCGCGCAATTTCAGCAATCACTTCCGCAGCGCTACCATCGGATTCACATAGCAAGATAGCTGCGGCCTCAGTCGGGTAGCCGGCATTGACAAACGGTTCAACGGCTTGGGTTGCCGCTTGATCCATCATTTCCATGCCCGCAGGAATAATCCCTGATGCAATGACTTGAGCGACCGCATGTCCAGCGCTCGCAATATCTCGAAAAGCAGCCAGTACCACCGTTGCGCATTCGGGTTTAGGGAGTAATTTCACGGTGACCTCGGTGACTACACCGAGTAGACCCTCAGAGCCAGTTAAAAAGGCTAATAGATCGTAGCCAGCGCTATCGTAGCCACCTCCACCGATGACCAGCATTTCTCCCGCAATGGTCGCGATGCGCAGTTGCAAGATGTTATGCACGGTCAGGCCGTATTTTAGGCAGTGTACACCGCCAGAATTTTCGGCAACATTGCCGCCTATGGTGCAGGCGATTTGGCTAGAGGGGTCGGGCGCGTAATACAAGCCAAACTCAGCAGCCGCCTCGGAGATGGCGAGATTACGAACGCCAGGCTGGACGCGCGCTTGGCGGGCAAGCGGATCGAGCTCGACGATGTGCATCATTTTCGCCATCGACAATAAAACCCCGTTACCCAAGGGGAGGGCACCGCCTGATAGTCCAGTGCCTGCGCCACGCGCAGTGACAGCAACCTGTAATTCATGACAGGTTTTGAGAATTGCGCAAATTTGGGCTTCATTCTCAGGTAGGGCAACTACCATGGGGGATTGGCGGTAGGCTGAGAGGCCATCGCATTCGTAGGCGATGACTTCTTCGGAGTCCGCTAGGATCAGGTGAGACGGGACACAAGCACGCAGCGCGCGCGCGACGCGTTGGCGCTGCGCAGGGTCAACCACTTGGGTGACGAATGGTGAGCTCATCCTTTCATTTTATATCAGAGAAGCCCTAGATCCGAACAACATTGGGATAATTTGTGCGACACTCTTGAGTGTGCGGTAAGCAGGGATTGATGGGGTTGCAGGTGTTCACCAGTGATTAGAAGGATGGCTTTAATGGGTAGCACCAACAACACCTAGATTTTATTTAACCTATTGATTTATTTATATTTTAATGGAAAGTGACGGCATATGGGAAATCAATCGCAGCGACGGGGTGCACTAGCACGGTATAGAGTGATCGACCTGACGCGAGTCCGTTCGGGGCCAACAGCAGTGCGACAGTTGGCAGACTGGGGCGCTGATGTGATTAAAATCGAAACGCCTCCTGGTTTAAATTTGGCTGATGGTTGGGGTGGCAAGCGCACGGGTGCAGACTTTCAAAACCTGCATCGTAATAAGCGGGGTTTTACGCTCAATCTGAAAGACCCTGAGGGTTTGAAAATCTTTAATCAACTGGTAGAGCGTTCAGATGTAGTGGTTGAGAACTATCGCCCTGATGTGAAGTTTCGATTAAAGATCGATTATGAGTCGCTCAAGCAGGTGAATCGCCGCATTATTTTGGCTAGTATTTCTGGCTTTGGCCAAAGTGGCCCCTATGTCAAGCGCCCAGGGTTTGATCAAGTGACTCAAGGTATGGGCGGTTTGATGGCGATCACTGGCGAGCCTGGCCATGGTCCGATGCGTGCGGGTTGTGCGGTGTCAGATTCGGCCTCTGGATTGTATTGTGCGTTAGGCATTATGACGGCATTGCTAGAGCGCGAAGAGTCTGGTGAGGGGCAGTGGGTTGAGGTGTCTCTACTCAATGCCATGATTGCGATGCTCGACTTTCAAGCGGCGCGCTGGACTGTGGATCATGAAGTGCCTGAGCAAGCTGGTAACGATCATCCAACGTCCATCCCGACAGGGGTGTTTCAAACGGCAGATGGTTATATGAATATTGCTGCAGGCGATGATGAGATGTTTACTCGCCTGTGCAAGGCTTTGGATGCGCCAGCGATTCGCTCTCAGGCAGAATACGCCGACCGGATTGCGCGCTCGCAGAATCGTGCGGCTTTGAATCAAGCGCTGCAAGCGGTGATGGTGACGCGTGATAGCGCGTATTGGACAACACGTTTTGAAGAGTGCGGTGTTGCGGGTGGTCCGATTTATAAAATGGATCAAGTCTTTGCAGACCCCCAAGTGCAACATAATCAAATGGCGGTGCCAGTGCATCACCCAGAATTAGGCACCATCGAGTTGGTGAATCAACCATTCCGCCTCTCGCGTACACCGCATGAGATTCGCACGGCGACACCCGATTGCGGTGCCGATACCGATGCAATTTTGCATGAGCTTGGTTATTTGGATGGACAGATTGCTGACTTGCGCCAACGCTTTGTGGTGTGATTGCATAGGTGTCAAAGACGCTATCTAACTACCTGATAATATTTAATAATATTTAATGATATTTGATAATTTTATTTATTTTGAGGTCTGGATGGAGTCTGCTCGATGATTCAGATGGTGCAAAATGACGCCCCGCTACCACCGCCGGTTTTCAAGTCAGTGATTGCCGTGCGTTGGGGGGATATGGATGCCGAAGGCCATGTCAACAATACCGGATATTTTCGGTTTATGGAGGAGACTCGAATGCAGTGGGTGGTGCACTTAGGGATACCTACGGTGCCTCCCCATCCGGTGATTGTGTTGCTCAACGCCGCTTGTCATTATCACAGCCCTTTGACCTATCCGGCGACGGTGGAAGTGTCCCTGAGTCTGGGCAGGATTGGTCGCACTAGCGTGCAAACCTATTACGCAATTGAGCATCTTGAAATCCGTCAGCAATGCGCGGAAGGTTTTGCAACTTTGGTTTGGTACGACTTGGCCGCGAAGAAGGCTATTGCCTTGCCCCCTGCATTGCGCGTTGAGGTGAGCTAACTATTCGTTGGCCGATGATTGGACGGTCAGTTAAAGTGTGTCAGCTTGTGATTTCCACTCGATTACTTTGCGTTGCGCCTCAGCGATTTGGGCGCTAGTCATGCGGGGTATAATCAACTCCCGATTCTTCATAGCGGCCTCTTGGAGGTCATAAGCCCATTTTGAATAATTACGAGCGGCTAGCGTAGACAACACATAGGATTGCACCAGGTCTTGTTCTGCGCCTTGACCCATCGCTAGTAACACTGCGAGATTGCCTTGGGCATAGGGGTTATTTTGGGCGGCGGCGAGACGATACCAATAGATAGCTCTGGCATAGTCTTGAGGCTTGCCGATCCCCAACTCATACATCCGCCCTAGGCTCATCTGGGCATTAGCATTTTTTTCTTTCGCCAATTCTGACCAGATTGCACTGGCTTCGGCGTATTCCCCGCTATTAAAGGCTGCTAGCGCGTCCTCGTGGGTAGACTCGCAGCCGCTCAGTGCCGCGCACAAAACGAGGGCTGCAGCGAGCTGAAAGCTGGTTTTTTTAGTAATAAAACGTGGCATATTCATAGCGCAGTCAATGTTCGCATTAGTCCCACGGGTAGTACGATTTAGAACCTCTAGCACAGTGGTTTTCATGTGCACTGGCAGTCAACAACTGTGGATCTGATGACTATAAAGTATAGTCGACAGTTGGGGACTTATTCTTAAGCGGATGCAGAAAATTTTTCTTTCAAGCACAAATTATTGAATCTGCTGGCGAATAAACTGGATCAGTCGTGCTCTAGCGGCGGTTCTTGCCTCAGGGTTGCCGCCGACGTGAACGCCAAATCCTGGACGCACGCCGTTCGGTACATCTAGACGAACCTGAACTGGTGTGGTGCTGTCAAATCCATGATAAGCATTGGGATACAACTCGATGAGGGGGCGCGGTTCAGTTGCTTGGCCCACTAATGCAAGACACGGATTCGGCGGTGTCCAATCGTCCGCTGCGCCCATTAGGATTAACACAGGGGCGCTGGGGTGATAACCGCGTTTTAAGTCATCCGAGCAACCTGGGTAAAAAGCGATTGCAAACCGTGGTTTAAGTCCGGCTTGCACGACTTCCGGATGTTTAAGATTGGTGGCTGCCAGAACGTTACTGCCGCCGTGAGACCACCCCAGCAAGCCAATCTGTTGAGAGTCGACCTCAGGCTGTTGGGATAACCAATTCAGAGCCCCCAAGGCATCACGACGGCGTTGGGTTTGGGTGATTTTTCGAGAGCCAATGCGTTGTGTACATAGCTCGCGTTCACCTCTAGTCGTGAGTGAGTCGGTGACTAATACATGAAAGCCTTCGGCATTGAGTAGCGCGGTATAGTCGCGCATACGAGATGATAGTCGGGTGCTGCGTGACTCGTAGGGGCCGCCGCAACCATGGAGCAAAATAATTGCTGGACTTTGTGCTGCAGTCTGCACGGGGAACCAATAACCCAATTGCATGATCTGTAGTCCATTGGCTTGATCAAAGCTGGGAATTGGTATGGGCGTCATTTCAGAATTGTTTTGGGCGTGAGTGTAAATGGGCAAGCTAGTTAGAATGCCCAGAAACCAAATTTTGAAAATGTGTAGAGTGCGCTGCATTAATATTTCACTATGCTATTTTTTCAATGCCATTTAAAGAGTCTTTAAAAATCATTAAAAATAATTAAAAATCATATAGTTATAGAATCCAATTGAGATTTTTCAGATGTGCCCTTGATGCTGCCAGCCTCTACCCATTGTATTCGTCCTTTGCGTATCAACCACGGAATGAGCAGGCGATCGCCGCTCGCGGGTAGGATTTGGGTGGTGCTGTGGTCAAACCATTCGCCTTGACGCGCTACCCGTAGGGCGAGCGCCTCGGCGCTGATTCTTTGTGTGAGTAGAAAGGGCTTGAGTTCACTGCGGGCGTTGTCCGCAAGACCAGAGATGCGGTCATGGTATGAAGCCCAAGACCGACCCTGTAGCAAATGTGTCAGGCTAGCAAAGTCGCGTTCGGCTTGTTCGATATGATTAATTTGTAAGGCATGTTGCCCTAACACGTTGGAAAATAAAATCGCGTGATCAGGGTAGGTCTTGAGCACGTCAGCGGTATTGTTGAAGAAATTACCGTGTGACCAAGTGCATTCGGTGCCGCTACTGGCTAGCGCTTGCGCATGATTGAAGCGGAATAAGCGGGGGGCTAATGGATCTAGGTCAATGGCATGAATTTGACGGAATCGGCATAAAAAACGACTCGGTAGTGACCAGCCTGCACTGGCGCCTAGCAACAATAATGCGCTAGTAGGGGGTTGCCATTGTGCTAGCCAGTGATCGATGGTTTGTAGAAAAGGCGTCCACAGGCGGCGATAACGAAGGGCGCGACCATGCCAAATTAATCCGCCGCTTGGAGTTATCCAAGACATGTTAGTGTTTTCAGAGGGGGTTCAATCGGACCTGCAGTGGGCTGCGCCGAGCTGCACAGACTAGGCGATAGAGGTCGATGTGTTATTAGGTAGTTCGGTTTCCATCTCACCGAAGAGTTCAGCCGAGTCATGCAGTCCTTTTTCGCGTAATTTATTCATCTTCTGAATCAGCGTTGTGCGCTGAAGATGAAGTAATTGAGCAGTGCGCGAAATATTACCACCAGCATGACTTAAGGCGTTAAGAATCAGTTTACGCTCCATGTCGGCTAGATGTGCTTTTAGCGGCACCCCCTCGTCAGGGAAGTCGCGGCGTCCTTGGGCAATTAAGATAATTTCTTCGACAGAGCCGGCAACTACGTTGGGCTCATCGCTGTAAATATTTTGTAGCGCGTTGAATTCGGCCGGGGCAGTTTGTTCTTTTAAGAACTGCTCGGTGGCTTCGGTCACCAGCGTGAGTGTTGGTACTACCGAATTTTGTAGCGCCTCATACAAGCCGCGCGGTAACATTTCGCGCGATACACTCTGGGCATCAAGTTGCTGTCCTGCATAAAGGGCACTGAAACGATTCATTAAGTTTGAAAGTTCACGGATATTGCCAGGCCATTGATACGCCATCATTGCCGCATGCAACGATGCGCCCAAGGTGACTGGTTTTTCTCCAGGAGCGGCAAACATACGAGCAAAGTGATCCACCAACTCTTTAATGTCTTCGCGACGATCACGTAGCGGTGGTGCCTTAACCGGCACCACATTAAGACGGTAATACAAGTCTTCGCGGAAACGGCCAGCCGCACATTCTGCCTCAAGATCACGGTGGGTTGCTGCAACCACACGCACGTCGATCTTGATCGGACGAGAGGCGCCAATCGGATCAACTACACGCTCTTGTAGTACCCGTAATAATTTGGCTTGCATGTCTAGAGACATATCACCAATTTCATCTAAAAATAAGGTGCCACCATTGGCCAATTCAAAGCGACCCATGCGGTCGGCAATAGCACCGGAGAACGCCCCGCGACGGTGACCGAAGAGCTCGCTCTCAAGTAAGTCTTTAGGGATAGCTGCACAATTCACCGGCACGAGTGGGCCGTTGGCGCGTGGCGATAGACTATGGATAGATTGTGCGATTAATTCTTTGCCGGTTCCGCTTTCACCAGTGATGAGAACAGTGGCTGACACGGACGCGACCTTACGGACGAGTGCCTTCAGCGCTTGGGTCGAACCACATCGACCAACAATTTTTATCTGTTCATCCATCTTCTCTGCTCTCCCTGAGGCAGACTCTTTGGTCTCAAATGCGCACCATACAATTTAGCCGCTATAAAATTACGCACTGGTGTGATGCAACTGTTGTATGACTTACTCATTAGGCTGATGCAACAACTGAATCAAAATTAGACTAAGCGATTAATATTTTAAATACCAAAGCCGTAAAATATTTTAATAATCAACATTATAATAGGTTTTAAAGTCAATATTATTGATATTTAATCGAAAATAATACTATTAAGATAGTTAAAATTAAAATTGGTGTCAATAAAATTGATATTTTGTGGCGACTATAATGAATTAAACAGTAATTTGTTGTATAAATACATCATATGAGGTTATTGCGCTTCAAGTTTAGCTGTTCAATAGATTACTGGTTCATATTATGGCGTTCAAAAATCACTTGTTTTGCAGAGTATTGTAGAACAGATGGATTAAAGCAGATTATGATCTTCAATGGCTATACGCTTGATGAAATTGCAGATTTGAGTTTTTAGAGGGGGGCTGCTAATGAGAATACAATTATTTAAGCGGGGATTTACTTGGGGTATGTGTCGCCTAGTTTTTTTTGTTGCCATTGGTGGCGCTTGTATGAGTGACCGGTTATGGCCAAACCTGCAACTGATTACGCCAGCGTATGCGTATAAAGTGAAGCGGGTGTGCGAGGAGGTCACGACCAAGGCTGGTACTTTTGAGAAATGTCGAACCGTATTAGACCAGTCACCACCCGAAGAGAAGAAAGATGACAAAAAGGGGGATGATAAAAAAGGTGATGCCAAGAAGGGTGATGACAAGAAAGGGGATGCTAAAAAAGCGCCTGCTGCTGGCGGTCATTGATTCGCCTAATGAGTCAGTATAAATGCGGCGCAGTCTCATTGGTCATTCATATGAAACAGCTAACAAGCTGTGCCAGGTATTAATTCTGTAAGCAATAGTCACCACTTTGATGGTGCCCCGAAGGGCAGGAGCCCCGTTTGATGATCGCTGCTTTAGCGTTTGCCGTGCTTCCAAGGCAGTAATCCCCACTTTGGTGGTATCCGGATGGGCAGCTGCCAACCTTGGGCAGCGCAGGTGCGGCGCTTGAGCTCGATGGCGTGCAGTAATCGCCGCTTTGATGGTAACCAGAAGGGCAGGAGCCTTGTTTAATGAGTGCGCCTTGCGCCCAGCATAGCGACGTTATAATACTGGTCGATAAGCAAGCGAGGCCACAGAGCGTTTTGATAAGGGCGAATTGAGTGTGTTTTTTCACTGGTTGCATGGCGCTGCGGTCCATTGTGAATGAATCATAAAGTTTTAGATTAAGAGCGAATTAAAAATTTGTCGCGCTTTAAGCCTGCTTTTTCAGCAGTCACAAGCCACAGCGGCGTACGTCCACGTCCAGACCAAGTGGCTTTTGATTTAGGGTCTTTATATTTTGCGCTAATAGAACGGCTCTTGGCGCCTGGTTTTTTGCCATTGATTGATGCACGCAACTCGCTCAAAGAGACATCGGTTTTTTTCATGAGAGCGATTATTTTTTTTATCGCAGGTGTTTTATCTTTTTTGATGAGTTTTTTGGCAATTAATTGTAATTTTGCGATTCGCCGTTGAATCATGGCCTCTGTTAGTTTTGGCATAATATTTATTTAAAATCAGTAGGTTATAAATTGAAATCGAGATCTATTTTTTGAATTAAATTTTCGGATAATGATTTTAGAATTGTAAACAGTTTGGAAATAAAAATTGTCTTTAATGAATAAAAGTTTGAATTTTAAACAATAAAATATTTATGGTCATCAATTTTTTAAATGATTTTTATATTAATAATTAATATATTTTTCATTTTTAAAAAAGAAAGCCGATTAGTCTATGCCGAACGTAAAGCAAATTGAGGGTGTTAATTTAAGGTGGATTTTAGTGAATTATTAGTGTTATCGTGATTAATCGAGAAAAATTAACTTAAAAAATTACAATAAGAGCTAAAAAATTAAAAATTATCTTGAGAAGTGATACTTTCTGATCTACTTTAGAATTATATTAATTAGTATAATCATTAAAGAGTGCAGTAAATTTTTTCAATTAGTCTGTTTCGATTATGGGCTTAATCTGTTGTTTTAGGTGCGGCTCTTATTTTGATGTATTTTTTATATTGTTTTTTTAGTTAATTTGAATCTTCTGAATCATTAGGCAGTGAATACAATCAAGTTGTTGCGAGTGTTCGTGGTTTCTGAGGTCATTTCTGTATAACAGGAGTCTACAATGGTAAAAATGATTTTGGGTCTGGTGGCGGCGATGTTACTTGTTGCCTCAGTGACCTTGGGTGTGGTGAATACGCTTAAGGGTAAGTCGTTAGAGAAACAAGTCTTGGCTGTTCGTACTGAGTTAAAGGAAACCAAAGCCCGAGTCGATGAGGTTGAGGCTGGCGGGCATCATGAAGATGCCGCTAAGGCCCATGCAGATGCCGCGCCGCATTGGGCTTATGAAGGCGAGATGGGCCCTGATCATTGGGGTAGTGCATTTCCAACTTGCGCGAGTGGCAAATCACAGTCGCCATTGGATATCAAAGAGCCGTTTGAAAAAGGCACTTATGAAATCAAACCCAATTACACTACCGGTCAGCTGAAAATACTAAATAACGGCCATACGATCCAAGTCAATGTTCCACCAGGCAGTACGATGCGGGTGAACGCCGAGACCTTTGAGTTGTTGCAGTTCCATTTCCATCGCCCTAGCGAAGAGCATATCAATGGTAAGCCTATGGATATGGTTGTGCACTTTGTACATAAAAGCGAAGCAGGTAAGTTAGCAGTGATCGGTGTCTTACTCAAAGAGGGTGCAGATAACGAAGCGATTAAAACGCTGTGGGCGAATGCTCCGCAAAAAGAAGGTCCAGAAGTTGTTGTGGAGAACGTGAAATTCAACCCAGCTAACTTATTGCCTACTCGCTTGAACTATTATCACTACGAGGGTTCCCTGACAACACCGCCGTGTACTGAAGGGGTGGCATTTTTTATCCTGAACACACCAGTACATGTTTCTAAAGCACAGGTTGAGGCGTTTCCGTTTAAGTTAAATGCACGCCCAGTGCAGCCTCAGAATGGACGTAAGATTTACACCAAGTAAGTTTTATTCAGTCGTCATTGTTTTTTAGATATAGAAAAGGCTTATCGAAAGATTTCGATAAGCCTTTCTTTAATTTGTGGGAAAGTTATTGTGGTTTTGTAGGGCTTGCTGCGGCATCGGCTTGCGGCTCGCTGGGCGCTTCGCCTCGCGCCTCTCTGGCGCAATCTGCCAGTATCCTGATCGGATTGCCAGTGGCTGCAATTCCAGACTGAGCGGCACACATTGATTTCAGACGTGCCGCCCACTCTACTTTTTCTAGTGCAGTTTGAAATGCGGCAAGTGTTTCAGGGTCATTGCGTCCTTTGGTAAGCATGCGAAGTGCGCCAATCGCTAATAGATGTTCAACGCTGGCATTTTTGGACGTGCCGACCATTGCTTCAAAGTCTTTGAGTGCAACCCCGTTGGCTAAGGCTGATTTAGCTGCATCTAACTCCATTTCTTTGGTCAGTAGCTCTTCGAATTTTTGTTGGCCGCTTGATTTTTCGGTCTCTAAGGCGCTGACTTTGGCCTCAGCGTCAGCCAGTTGCTGTTTTAAGTCGATTGATTCTTGTTCCAGCGCTTGAACTTTGGGATACATCAGGCCGCCATATCCACCGGCACCAAGGCAGATGAGCGCAATAATGATGATAATGATTTTATTTCGCATAAGTTTTTCCTTTTATAAGCATGGCTTTGCCTTGATCTTATCTTGAGAGGTTCAAAAAGTAATGATTTTTGGAAATTTTAATAGGCGTATGGCACAGAGATATTGAGTAATTCTGACGGGTATGTAAGACTAATAGTAGGTAGTTTATTGTTGAAAAGGTATAAAGACCAATGAAAAATTTTTGGATTGGCGCGATAGTGGGTATCGTATTATTTATGGGTAGTTTATTTGCAGGTGATTTCGCTGGATTGTGGTCAGTCTCTATGTTGTCAGAGGAAGCAACTGAAAAAGCAGAAATTAAGGATCCTAAAAAACCAGAAGCCACTTTAATGACGGTTTGCGAGTTAACGATAAAGTTACCTTTGAAGGGTTTGGATAACCCCCCAGAAGTGCGCACCCAGACCGTGGTGGCAGAGTTTGATTTTGAGGCTGGTATAGGATGGTACCAAGGTCTGTTTGCGATATCAGAGACGCGTAAAGGCCAGTTGCGTGTTGATGGCAAGATGTTGACAGTATCCAGGCCCGCTATGTTTCCGCGATTTGAGACCATGGTGACTGGCGAGGAATTCACTGTCAATCGGGAAACGGGCGAGTTGCAGCAAACATTAAGTTTCCAGGGTGATCGTAAAATGAATCTCATATCCGGTTTTTGTGGCAAGTTGTTGCGGGCCCCATTTTAATTAACGATACCGTGGTATGGTCTATGTACTGCTGGCTAAACACCACAAACCTGTGCAGTAACCAAATGCCCATTGTATGAATAAGTCTCCTAATGCACCGATGCACAGTATAGGGATAATTAAATAGAGTATGAACAAGGTAATAGCCCGACCGGTAATGTGCGGTTCGGGGATGCAGTAGCCTAATACACTATTTTTTTTCTTTGCCATGAGAAGCTATGGCCTATGAAATTGTGAAATACACATTGGCTATTACTAGCGACCTGGGCTCGGTAGGGGGTATTGAATGAACTCTGTAGGTGGCTTCTCTGCCGGTTTGGCTGCTGGTTTGGGTGCAGGTGCTGGTGTGGGTGCTGGCGTTGGCGCAGGCGCTATCATAACGGGACGTGCCTTTTCTTGGGCCATCAGCGTCTCTACATTTTTTGTCAGCTGCGCAATCTTGGGTGCAGTGTTTTGCGTGGCTGCAACTTGCTCAGATAATTTAGCGATGGTTTTCGCTTGTGCTTGTGTTTGTGCCTCAAGGGCTTTTATTTGATTGAGAAGTAGCTTTTGATTAGCAAGATCATTCTCCTTGAGTGTTTTGATTTCGGCGCTGACTTTGCTGCTGACATCGGTAGAGATGGTGCCAATTTTATTTTCTAATTTTTGTAGGCCATCAGTGATCGGTTTAGGATCGAATGTTGGTGCAGGTGCTGGCGGCGGGGGTGGTGTATGTGGGATAGCAGCTTGTTTTTTTTGTTGATCGAGTTTGATGTTCATGTCAACAACACGACGTCCCACAGCTAGCATCATTGAATCTGCATGCTCAATTCGATTTTTAACCTCAGAGCTAGTAAAAAACAATACAACAATAGCAACCACCGATATTAGCGCGCCTGCGCCAAGCACGGTGAAAGCGTTGATCTTGGATTGATGCACAGAGTGGCGTAAGTCATCAACAGTTTGAACCATTTGCTCAGTGGCACCTGAGGCCAGCATGGCTGAGCGATTAGCAACCTCGGCTGCGTCCAGCACTAAAGAGACTAATGTGTCTAGACTTTGGGGTGAGTCCTCATCGGCATTCTCACCGTCTATTGAAATTTCGGCAACGATATCTTCAGATTTATCCTCTGCGTCCGCAGGACTGTTCTCCGCGCTATCTTCTGTGAATGTTGCATCTGCAGCAGTTGCTTCAGCTGCAGTTGTAGTTTCTGGATGGGCTTCTTCAGTGACAGTCGGTACTTCTGCTGGTTTGAAATCAGGTGCTGTGGGTTCAGTGGCCATTGTAGTAGGCTCCTCTGGTACTGTTGAGTTTGATTCTGACATTGCAGGTAAGAGATCTTTAGGCGATTCGGTGTTTGGTTTGGCAGTACCATCTTGAGTTTTAGCATACTTCATGGCCACGCCCTTTTTGATTAATAGTGTGTATAGCCTTATTTTTTAGGAGTGCTAGCGGTTTTTTCGAGATGTCCTAGTCGAGCTTGTAAGTCTTGAGCCATGAGTTTTGATTGAGCAATTTTTTTGATCGCATCAGCGCTCAATGTAATGCGTTGTTTGGCCACTGCGCTACCATTTGTACTGCTGCCAGCGTTTCTGGCTGCTAGTAGGCTCTTTGCTAATTGCGCCTTTACTTGCGGATTATTCATACTGGCAAGATGTGCTGACTGATCTTTGAGCATTGATTTTAGTTCCGCATTCCCTTGGCGGAGTTCATTTAGTCGTTCTTGAGGGGTTTTGACGACATGGGTAGGGATGATATTAGTTTCTGTGGTGTTAATCACATGAGCGCTAATAGCGGCCTCAGGTACGATTAACTCCCCCTTGTCGGTGATCTTTACATCGAGCGCGATTTCTTCAATATGCTCGTGAATGTCTTGCGATTTTACTGGTGTACTAATGACATGATCTGCTAATGCTGAGCGCTCCGGTGTGGATAGAATGTGATCGGCAATCGGTAATGAAGCAGCTTTCAATTCATCACTGCTTATAGAAGTAGTCTCTTGACTGGCGCTTACGGCATGACCAGTTATGGCGCCAGTATCGGTAGCCTTTAGGATGTGTCCGGCAGCTTCAATATGACCACTCTCTGCATTGGTGGTAGTAATAGCATGTGGGCTTGAAACTGGTTGGTTTAGAGCGCTTAGCTCTGGACTGTGATGAGTAGCTGAGTTGGCATGTGAGCTTGTGGAGGCCGTTGGTATCGACTGAAGGGGAGCTGCTATTGGTCTTTGTGGAGTAGCAGTAGCAGGATTGACCTCGGAGTGAATGGGGTGTGGACCATGCGTATCACTTGCATGATCAATAATATGTTCGTGTTTCTTGAAATCAGTGGACTCAAGATGTAGCTCATGCTCTGTAGACTGTTTTACAGCGGCTGCAGCAGCACGTACGATGGGGATTGGTGTGTGGGTTGAGGCCACTGGATTGGTATGAACATGTGCCGGTGCATGGTGATGCCCAGAAATAATAACAGGTGCATGCCCATGCCCAGGCGCGTGCCCATGTCCAGGTGCATGTCCTACAGGGTGTGCAGGATGCGATGCGTGATCATGATGTGGGGTCGGACGATGTGCGTCATGGTGCAGGTGATGATCGACTGGGTGATGATTATGATGTGCGCCGTGATTAGGATGAGCACCATGTGCATGATGCTGCGGATTTTCAGTATTTTGGGACGAGTGACTTTCCTCAGGCTGAACCCTAGGGGGAGTGGGCTCTATAGCCGGTGTGGCTATGAATGGTGACTCTTCACCGTCTAGGACTGGTTGATCAGTGTTTGCCTTTGCAGGCGGTAGGCTGCCTTGATCGTTTAAATCAGTTGTTGGGGTCTTTGAATTGACGTCGTCAGCCATGGTCGGTCTAGTCTCTAGCTTTGGAGCTAAGTTCTTTATCTATGGCATCTTGGAGTGATCCTGTAGAGCGAATCCAGGTATCGGGAGGAACGCCTTTTTGTGCAGTAAATGCCTCAGCTTCGGCTTTGGTTTTAAATGGGCCTGAGACTACCGCATATTTAATTTTATTTTGTCCTTTGGGGCGGACTGCCACAATTAAACTCTTTGCTAATATGGGGTGAGTCTTGCGCCAATTGGTGGCTTCAGCATAGGTGTCTGCTGCAATATGTTGGACAACAAGTCGAGTGCGAGGGGCTTCGATGATAGTGTTGAGCTCAGTGCGTGAGATGTTGACTACATTACCAGCCTCTGGTGTTGGCGTGGTAGCGGCTTTCTCGACCGCGGCAGGCCGTTCGGCGACAGCACCTTTCGCTGGTGGTGGAGTAGACGCCGCTGAGTTGGTCGTATTAGTGCCTGTAGCTGGCGCTGTTGTAGTGCTGTTGGTATTGGTATTATTAGTATTAGTATTGCTAGTTATGTTTGCAACATTGTTAGCCGTAGTGCTGTCAGCTTTATTGGGCAACACTTGAATGACATTCTTGCCTCCAGGGTTAGGCGTAATGGTGTTTTCTAGTGCACCAGAGGCAGTTACAGCTGGCCCTATCGCATCGTTCGTGCGTGCAGGAATCGGGCTTGTGCCCTCTAAGATTTGAGATGATTTTTCAGTGAATGCAGCATCTGAAGCAGTTTTTTCAGGGCTGTTGATCTCAGCATTCTCAGCGACCGGTTTTGTAGCGCTATCAGTAGCCACTTCAGTATCGGCTCTAGGAGGCGCTTCACTGCTCTGTGGTTGAATGAAGGCGCGGATGGTCGCCAGGTGGCGTGGAAATGCCAGTAATACAATGGTTGCCGCAATTGTCATCATCACCAGTAGGGTGAGTGTAACTTTCAAAATACCCTTAAATGGTGATTTTGGCGGCGGGGTGATTGCTAGAGATTCGGCTGCAGTTTCAGTGGCATGGATGGGTTCGTCTTCAAAAACATCTAAGTCTAACGGTGGTTGCGGTGTAGCTAATGGATCAAATGTGCGTGGCATCGTTTTGTTCAGTAATGCCAATACCTCGTGGTCCATTCCCGCCGACCGTGCTTGGGTCAGTAAATCGTTAGCCTCTCGGGTGCTGGGTAATTGGATACGCCAGCGCATTAGTCGTTGACTAGAAGCCTCTTGGCGAGTCGATTCATCGCTTGGATACTCAATTTGCATCACAACCAGTTGCGTGTTTGCGCCTGGGAAATTATTGACTAATCGGGTTAATAGTTGGGATTCGGCTGCAGTGATAGACTCATCGTGATTGAGCATCAATATGCGTATGGGTTCACCTGCTGAGCGTTGTCCCATCGCCTCTTGCATTGATAAATCGCCCAACATTTGATTGAAGCGGTCAAGAACTCCGGCAGTATCGCTGGGCGTGTAGACTTCAACTTCGAGGTTTGGCATGGCCCTGAGACGATTCAGGATTAGTTTGCCGTAGTGGGCTAATGTGGCACCATTAGTGGCGCTAATGGCAATACTCATACCGCCTTTAGCAATTGCAGCACAAACGCTGTCGCGACGCTCCCGATCACTAGGGCGAAAGAATATCTCACCATCTTCAAATAGGCTGTCGTTGGAAAAGGTGTCGGAGTTAGTTGGTTCTATCATGAGTTCATTATATCTGCAGCGCGTCGACCTTCACTATCAAATTCCCACGCGGGTGGCACCTGAATTGCTGGCCTTGGGCGGGGCGGGACGCCGGGTTGGAAACTATTGAGGTTAAATACGTAGGCAATGACCTGAGCTGTGGCCTGGTAGAGCTCCTCTGGGATTGGATGGTCAACTTTGGTTGTAAAGTAAAGTGCACGCGCGAGTGGCGGTGCGGGGAACATATGCACGCCCGCGTTTTTGGCTTCCTCACGAATACGCATGGCAATTTCATTGGCACCCTTCGCCAGAAGTATCGGTGCGCCATCGCTAGAGGGGTCGTAGGCTAATGCCACAGAAAAGTGTTCGGGGTTGGTGATCACCACATCAGCGTCTTTGACGCGCTCCATCATCCGTGCATTGGCCATTTCTCGTTGGCGGCGTTTAATTTGCGCGCGAATCTCTGGGCTACCCTCTGAGTCTTTCATCTCATCTCGTACATCTTGCTTAGTCATTCGCATTTTTTTGGTAAACGATACGCGCTGATAAACAGCATCAGCAAAAGCAATCAGCACTAGCGAGGATGTGATGATCACCGCAGATTTAATAATCAAAGTCAGGGCGATTGCAGTTGCAGGTTCTGCGCTCATCGATTCAATGCGCATCAACTCTGGCATGTGATCGTTAATGACCCATACCATCATCGCACCAACAATAGTGAATTTAGCAAGCGCCTTAATCAGCTCAACAATCGCGCGCATCCCAATCAAGCGTTTGAGGCCACTAAAGAAATTGAGTTTTCCGAAATTAGGCAATGCCGATTGCATTCTGAATAAATAGCCACCGGTAAGACCGGAACCAATAATAGCGGCTAATAATGTGAGTGCTAATACTGGCAGAATAATGAAGAACGCCTCACCCACTTGCTCTGCAAAGTGACGTGGCAGCAAAGTGGCGTCGTGAACAATACGGGCATCAAAGATAAAACCGGATGCGAACAGGGTGCGTACCGACTGAGCCAATTTATCACCATTGAACATGATGAAAATTAAGCCCGTTAAAGTTACTAGGGTGGCAGGTACTTCAACAGATCGAGCAGACTCACCTTCCTCACGCGCCTTTTCCAAGCGGCGCGCGGTAGGTTCTTCGGTCTGGTCTTCTGCTGAACTGTCTTCAGCCATTATGTAATCCCCAGAATTGTATGAATTTTCTCAAAGCCTTGTTGCCACAACCACACCATCCGATTGCCAATGCCTGTCATTGAAATGATCAGCATGATAAAGCCAGCGATTATGGTGGCAGGCAGGCCGACTGAAAATATATTGAGGCTAGGGGCGGCACGCGTGACTATACCAAGGCCAGCGTTGATCAGTAATATGGCGCTAATGACTGGTAGGGAGACTAATAGTGCGCCTAAGAACAACATGCTACTCCATGCCAGCATGCCACTGACACTTGCAAGGCTGAGTAGAGACTGTCCTGTTGGCAGTGCATTAAAACTTTCGGCAATCACAGTGACAAATAAGATATGGCCACCCATGCCTAAGAAAATCAATGTAGACATGATCATGAGAAACTCAGACAGCACCGGTACGTTACCGGAGTTGGGGTCTAGTAAGTTGGCCATGGATAGTCCCATGGTTGCTGAGATTGCTTGTCCAGCAATAATTAAAGCGCTGGCAATAATTTGCAGGGTGAAGCCCATGATCGCACCAATCGCGATTTCATTGAATATAGCTGATAGGCCCGCAGGAGATACGGGGTCAATCACTGGCCATTCACGGGTAGGGTAGATTAGGGCGGTGAGTGCAATGGCGAACATTAAACGTACCCGAACATTAGCTGCTTCAGCAGAAAATACCGGTGCAGTCATTAAGGCTGTGGTGATCCTGATCAGCGGCCACAGGACTGTTAGAAATTTAGCAATAATATCTGCAGAAAAAACGTTCATTGATTAGGTTAACAATCTCATGATCGGTTTAGAGAAATAATCCTGGAATCTTCTCGAATACGCGATGAATGTAGTCAGTCAAAACAGTGAGTTGCCAATTGCCGAACACAATAATTGCAACGCCTACGCCAATCAATTTCGGAATAAAGCTCAAGGTGGTTTCGTTAATTGAGGTTGCAGCTTGAATAATACCAACCGCAACGCCAATGACTAGAGCAACAAGTAGTAAGGGGGCGGAAACCAAAACGGTAATCCACATGGCTTCACGAACGAGATCAACAACTGATGCAGTTTCCATAATTATTCTCTACATTGACGCGAAGCTGGAGGCCAGTGAGCTCATGGTTAAGGTCCAGCCATCGACCAGAACAAAGAGCATCAGTTTTAAGGGCATAGAAATCATCATGGGTGAGAGCATTACCATGCCCATGGACATCAGGACACTAGCCACAATTAAGTCAATGATGACAAAGGGAATGTAGATTAAAAATCCAATAGTAAAAGCACTCTTTAACTCTGAGGTAATAAATGCAGGCACCAAGGTTGAAAAGGGCACTTCAGCGGGGTCGGCGATTGGTCCTTTACCCGAGATTTGCACAAAAGCTGCGATTTCATCTTGGCGCGTTTGCTTGAGCATGAACGCTCGGATGGGCGCCTGCGCTGCGGCAATGGCTTTATCCCCAGGTAATGTTTTATTCATGTAAGGTAGAAGTGCTTGGTCATAGACCGAAGTGAGCACGGGTGACATGATAAAGAAAGTTAAAAATAAAGCTAATCCCACCAGCACTTGATTCGGTGGTGTCTGGCCTGTGCCTAGTGCTTGTCGTAATAGTGACAAGACGATGATAATTCGAACAAATGGGGTCATCGACAACAGTAAAGAGGGCAGCAGTGTAAGTGCTGTCATCAGTGCCACAAGTTCTAAGGTCAAACTATAGTTTGCGCCCTTGCTGGGGTCGCCTGCGACATTCAATACTGGTAAGCCTTGGGCTAAGGCTAAGGCTGGTGAGAGTATCAGTAGTGCTAAAAGTAAGTAGCGAAGTGGTTTCATCAGCGATTTACACCTTTAGTTTGAGTCGCTGCACGTATTAAATTGTTAAAGCCACTGGTTTTGAGGGCTGCACCAGACATTGTTGGGGCCGCTGCTGTGGTTGTGTTGGGTGATGTGCTGCGTGCATCGCTAGGCCATTCCCCTAAACTCTCAATTCCATGCTGGGTGATGCCCAGGAGAATTTCTTTGTCACGCACTTTTAATAGAACCAAGCGTTGGCGGGAATCTATCGGTAGCATTTCAACCACGCTCATTAATTTTTCTGGGCGACTCACACTTTTGAGAGAAAAGCGCTTTGATAGAAAAAATAATATGGCTAGTATTGCTAATACCGATATAAACGTGACTGCGAGTTGTAACCAATCATTACTAGCCACTGCACTATTGGGCGGCATGGTAATTAGATGTTCCGGATGCGTTCAGCGGCAGTAACGACGCGGGTGAGGCGGATGCCGTAGCGTTCATTGACGGTCACGACTTCACCTTGTGCAACCACCGTATTGTTGACGAGTAGGTCTACGGGTTCGCCAGCGATCCGATCGAGTTCGACAACGCTACCTTGTGCTAGGCGTAGAAGATCATGAATTTTTAATACTGCGCTTCCCACTTGAACGGAGAGTGTTACAGGAATATTTTGTAGCATATTCGCTGTAATTTGGCTTTCATCCTGATCTGCTTCGTAGCTTTCTTCGGCATTAGTAGGGATGTCTGCAGCTTCGTTTGATTCGCTCATGCTTAGTGCTCCTTGTGTACTTCTGGTTCGATGACTGACTCAATTTTTACCGCAATGTTGGGGCCTGATTGACCGACAATGCATTCGAATGCAGGGATTTCGTTAATGACAATGCGTGCATTCTTGTCTTTTTTGAAATATAAAATATCGCCCGCTTGTAATTGGTTGAGCGCGCCAATGGTCAGGTCAATGTTGCCCAACATTACTTGCGCCTCTAGTTTGGCATCCCCTACGGCTTCGTGAATGTCTTGTGTCCACTTGCGGTCGGAATCGTCATGGCCACCAGCGCCTTGTACGCGACTGCGTAAAAGTTCACGAATTGGTTTTAATGTAGCGTAGGGGTATACCAGGTCGACATAGCCTTTGGCATCGCCGTTCTCAGATTCAAAGTGACAGAGGATCACTAGGTCATTCTCATCGGCGATTTGTGCAAAGTTAGGATTGATCTCTGAGCTGACTTTTTCAAACTCAATCTCCATGAGTGGCGCCCAAGCCTCTTTCATGCACTTGAAGAATAAATCTAAAATTATATTGATCACGCGCGTTTCAGTAGGCGTGAAAGCTCTGCCAGGGGGTACGGGTGCAGCACCTTTACTGACACCACCAAAGAAATTCTCTAGTGATGAGACAATCATGTTGCGATCAATAATGATCATCGATTGACCGCGTAGTGGTGGCAACATCACCACATTCACAGCTAGGGGTGGAGGGCGATCAGCGAGGTATTCGCCAAACTTCATGAGTTGCACGCTCTTTGGAATCATGCGTGGACTAGTACGCAACTCCTCTAACAGACCAAGTCTAAATGAGCGGATAAACCGATCATTAATCATGTCTAAGGAAGACACATTAACGCCTAGAGTGCTATCTTCGGCTGATAAGTCGTGTTTGCGGACCTGGGCGTTTTCGTTAAACCCAGTATCGGTCTCTACACTGCCATCTTGGATGCCTGCGGCTAATGCCGCCATCTCTTCGGGGGTCAGTAAGTTCGAGGATGCTTCCATAGTGATTCAGTTATCCTGGTCGTCTCAAGCGTAAACTATTTGTGTATTACTGATAGACAAATTCGGTGAAAAATACTTCTTCAATACCACCAAAGTCTTCCAGTCGCTCGAGCTCAGCATTGATACGGTCTCGTAGTCGTTGGGCTAGGTCAATGCGGAAGTCAGGCTTAGTAAGCTCTGGTTCTGTGACTTGACGCAAAACATTGAGTGCGGCAGAGCGTAGTGCAGTGCGGTGCTTTTCTACATTCTTGGCTACACGGTCGTCGTAGAGTGTCATTAAGGAGAGAGATACTTGCATGACTTTTTTCGAACCTGAAACATTCGCTACTAAGGCCTTAGAATCCAGATCGATATAGCTTTTCTCGAATTTAGCTTGGGCGTCAGCAGGGATTTCTTTCTTTTTTGGGGGCTCATCTTTACCGCCTTTGGCATCCTTACCTTTATCGCCATGTGCATCCTTAGCTTTATCGCCATGAGCATCTTTAGGGGCACCATGGCCACCATCGGCTGACGCTTCTAGGGCAGCATCTGGATCCTCGGGTTCAGCTTTAGTAAATGCGCCCGCAAAAAATAAGGTGCCCACTAAGGTGCCCACTAAAAGAACAACGGCTAATACTGCAACCAAGATGATCTTTAGTTTTGAACCTTTCTTTTCTTCTACTTCGACTGTTTGTTCTTCGGCCATGATGAGTATTCAATCAAAAAAGTTAAAAAAATCAATAATAATCCAATGCTTAGCGCAAGTATAAACACCCTATATCAAGAGGTCGAGAGCTAAGATGCATTACTGAGCTAGAACTGATACTAAAATGCTGTGACTGCGGGTTTTGTTCATCCGTTTTATTAACCCTAGTGTCAATTTCTCGTCTGTATTAATAAAAAATGGTATCTTTATAGCGTATTTTAGCAATTATCATGCCTGAAATTGCATTAATACGCTAGGGCTTGGATAGCGGTGCGCTGAAAGCCATGCGTCTATGAACAACGCGTGTTTTTTGGAGAGGGGGCGCTTGTATGATGCTAACCCCGCTAGGGCAGTGCGTTTGGGATCTTGACTGATGTGCAGTCGGCTTGGTGGCGTGTCCCTGCTGAGGTTAAACCATCACGTCTAAGTTGCCTATCGATGGATCAGGTTTGCGGGGCGAAGGGGTAATCGTGGTGCTGTCATCTGCGCTCGTGTTGTTGCGATTGCTCTTGGTAGCGCGGAAGGTGGGCTGTTGTTGTGATTGCGGCTCACCACTGTTGGCGTTGGATTGGTTGGAACCTCTGGCGTCTTGTCCAACGTTCATTCGTCCCATAGAGATGCCTGATTCTTCTAGGCTATCTTTGAGTTTATTCATGCCTTGCAGGATTAAGTCGCGGGCGTTTTTGTTGGTGGTGGTGAAGTCTGCTTCTAATTGCTTGCCTTCGCGCATATGTAACTGGATATCAATTTTGCCTAAATGTGCTGGGCTGAGTTGAATCGTCATGCTCCAGGCGCCACGGGCAATTTGGGCAGAAAGGCGTTGCCCAACAGCTTCTGCCATTTGATTGGCTATCTGTTGATATTGCTCGGAGCGACGGAAATAAGCATCACTCATGCTTTGTTCATGGTTTGGTGTAGAGCTACTCAAATCAATGGTTGTAACTTGGTTTGCAGTTGACTGACTAGCGGGCGCGGTCAGTGTGCTGGTGTTGGCGGTTGACTCTAAACTGCTGTTTCTTAATAATAAATCGTTCTTGTCGGCCGCGTCGATCGGGCTACTTAGTGGGCTTAAAGCGCTTGGCAAGGGGCTGATTTCTGGTGCTTGATCCGTATTGATTGTTGTGGCAATCGAGAAGCGTTCGGGGCGATTGAATGCAGCGATATTAGGTGCGAACCCGGCTATTTTGGCATTGATTGCATCATTGCTGAGGCGCGATACAGTGATCGGTGAATTGGTATTCAGTGCAGCCTCTAGGCTAGATTTGCGATCGATTTTTTCTTTGTCGCTACTCAATTCTTTAAGGGGTTGATTGGCATTCGCAATTGCCATTAAGCGGGCAGCATCTCTATGAAATAAGGGGTTGTTCCCTAGAAACTCAGTTGCTGGTGTTGTGGGTTTGGTGAGGTTGGTGGGGTTGGTGGGGTTGGTAGGGTTGGTAGGAATCAAAGTCTCTGCTGACTTGGCGTCGGCTCTGCTCGGTACGGTTGACGGCATCGGGGCTGCTCCAGCCATAACTTGTTCTGTGGCTTCGGCATTGTCGACTGTGAGCTTCATTTGTGGTGCTTGATTTGTCGCGGAGATGCTGGTTGGAGTAACGCTTGTTGCTTCGGCACCTTCTAGTGTGCCCGGATTGTCGGTCGCTGAAGATAGAGTGCTGATCGCTAATTGAGGGCCTATGTTCGGATTTATGGCTGACTGATCGGCGACTTGTGTGGAAACCGTGGATGCGGAAACAGTCGGTGCGGAAGTCGTAGGCGCTGAGATAGCGAGCGTTAAATCTACAGCAGGTTTTTGTGCGGTGTTATCAACCACTAGGCTGAGAGTGGGTTTGGACGCATCTGTCGCGTTGTCAGCTGCCGCATCGATGGGCTTTTCTGTGGAGACAGTTTGTTTGCCCAAAATCATCGAAATAATATGGGGTGGGAGCAGTGCGAGAGCTGCGGTTAGATCTGAGACTTCGGTTTTGTCTTGTTTAGGCTTTTGCTCTTTGGTCGCGGCTGCATTGGCCTCGCTGGCATCTGCGCTGTCGCTTTGCGGGCGATTATTTGCGCTGGTATCGCTAGCGTTTTGATTGGTATTTTTAGCGGCAAGCGGCAAGCTTTTGCCGCTCAGTGCGGCAGGTTTTGTTGCGTTATTTGTGCCCTCGATTGCCACTTTTGCCTGATCAAGCGCGCTATCAAATCCACCTTCGGCTTCGCTGTCGCTGCGTGGCGTTGCAGGAGGCGCCCCAGTATTCTTGCTAACCTTATGATTTGAAAGACTTATATGTGTAAAGTTGGTGTGTGACATAAGCGTAATCCGTTATAAATACTGGGCTAATTAACTCGCAGATGTTGAGTTAGACGATTCTTATTAAGCAAGAATCGTGACAGCACGCTGCGATTTGATTTGGGTGTCAAAATAAGCTTGCATGTTTATTGCAAAGCAAAAACTGCGCTAGTCGCTGAGCAGAGTGCTCATGACTTCAGAATCAGGTGGGCAAGATAAGTAGGGTGCAAGCAAGGGGGAGGTCGAAAGAAGGAGAGGTCGAAAGATGGTGAGGGGGAGGACGGTGACGTTTATCTGGCGGAAAGTTTTTGCCAGTTATTACCAATCATTGCCACGATCTGGCGCGCTATTTGCTTAAGAGGTAGTCGTGAGTGTCATTTTATTAAACCTTTTAAACAAAAGTTATATTATTCAGCAACTTAGATAAAACACATGTCGACTATTGCCCTGTCATTTTTCCGTCGTAACTTTTCCAACATTCGTTTTGGCGATCTTGGCATTCCTTTTGTCATCATGGTGATTATGGGAATGTTGGTCATTCCATTACCGGCAATGCTGTTAGATGTGTTGTTTACCTTTAATTTATTGGCGGGCATGATCATTATCATGATCGCGATTGGTACGAAGCGGCCCTTAGATTTCTCGTCTTTTCCTGCTGTGTTGTTATTGACCACGATGCTACGACTAGCCCTCAATGTGGCTTCAACCCGTGTGGTATTGGTTGAAGGCCACAAGGGTGCTGATTCTGCAGGTAAGGTGATTCAGGCCTTTGGTGAGTTCGTTATTGGTGGCAACTACTTGGTCGGTTTTGTGATCTTCTCGATTTTGATGATCATTAACTTTATTGTGATTACAAAGGGTGCTGGTCGGGTGTCTGAGGTGATTGCCCGCTTTACGCTAGATGCGATGCCCGGCAAGCAGATGGCAATTGATGCCGATTTAAATGCCGGTGTGATTACTCAAGAAGTCGCTAAGGTCCGACGTGCTGAAGTGGCGCAAGAGGCTGAATTTTTTGGAGCGATGGACGGTGCCTCTAAGTTTGTGCGCGGCGATGCGATCGCTGGCATTATGATTTTGGCGATCAATTTACTAGGCGGATTGATTATCGGTGTGGCCATGCATGGGTTGTCGATTGGTGAGGCAGCTAAGATTTACACCTTGCTGACCATTGGTGACGGCTTGGTTGCACAAATTCCGGCAATGTTCCTGTCACTCGCTACCGCGATGATTGTAACGCGGGTCACTACTGCGCAGTCTATGACTGAGCAAGCATCCACGCAACTGTCTAAGCCCGCACCCTTATTCATATCGGCTGGAATTCTATTACTACTCGGTGTGATCCCCGGGATGCCGCATCTCGTGTTTTTGTTGTTAGGTGCAGTCACTGTGGGTTTAGGATACTTAATGCTGCAAAAAGCACCGCCTGTTGTCGCCTTGCCAACACCAGCGGAGACTGCAGCAGCCGCTGCGGCTGCGCCCAAGGAGTTGGATTGGAATGACGTTGAGCATGTAGATTTAATTGGTTTAGAAATTGGCTACGGTTTGATACCACTCGTCAATGCGGAGACAGGTGGTCAGTTAATGTCGCGCGTTAAAGGGGTGCGTAAGAAGTTGTCGACGGAACTCGGATTCTTAATCCCCACGGTGCGTATTCGCGATGCGCTCAATCTAGATCCGGACACTTACAATATTGTGCTCAATGGTGTGGTGCGTGCAAGTGGTCAGATTAAAACTGGTCGTGAATTGGCAATTAACCCAGGTCAGGTCTATGGTCGGATTGAAGGAATTCCTACACGGGAGCCGGCTTTTGGTTTAGAGGCGGTCTGGATTGATCCTTCGCAGCGCGACTATGCTCGCACGCTGGGTTACACAGTTGTTGATTTAAGCACGGCGATTGCAACGCACTTAAATAAAGTGTTGCGCGAGAATGCTGCAGAGTGCCTCAGCCACGATGAAGCCCAGCAGTTGCTCGATAAACTGGCGAAACGTCATCCTAAACTGGTGGAAGATTTATCACCGTCACGCCTGCCATTGGCAACCATCACTCGTGTATTGCAGAACTTGTTGGGTGAGTCTGTGCCGATTCGTGATATGCGCTCGATTGCTGAAGCATTGGTTGAGGAAAGTGGTCGCACGCAGGATCCTGAGCAACTCACTTCACTCGTGCGCCCGAAGTTAGGCCGCTTGATTGTGCAGAGCTTGAGCGCAGGTCTGGAGAGTTTGTCGGTGATGACCTTAGCGCCTAATTTAGAGCAAATTATTCGCGGCTCGATTCAGCAAAGTCTGCCTGGTCAGGGCCCTACGCTAGAGCCGGGTTTAGCAGAGAGCTTGTTCGAGGCTTTGCGTAAGAGTGCAGCCCACGTGCAAGAGCAGGGATTTACCGCTGTATTGGTGGTTTCACCAACCGTGCGCCCTTGGCTGTCTAAGGTTGCTCGGCATCGTGTGCCTGAGATGACAGTCTTGTCTTATAACGAAATTCCAGATGATCAAGCAGTAAAGATTGTTTATACAGTAGACACCGAATTGAAATAGCCTGAATACGTATTGAATGAATTGATTGCATTACTTTTTAAACTTTAATTGTTACGGACGGAAATTATGGAACTCAAACGAATAGTCGCTAAAGATAGTCAAAGTGCCACCACCAAAGCGATCGAGCTCTATGGCGCAGATGCGCTAATTGTCTCTAGCGAACGTGTCAATGGCAAAGTTGAAGTCATTGTGGCGGTTGATATTCGATTAGAGACTAAGCCGTCAGCGGCAAGTTTCGCCTTAAAAGGGAATAAGGCCTTTGGTGATGTGATGCAACATAACCTCAGTATGGGTAGAGCCTCAGCGAAAGCCGAGACCCAAGACAGCAATCCAGGCCAGCGTGATTCTATTCGTGCCCGTGAGATTGTGGACTTGGTGCGTGGTGAGTTGGCTGAGATGCGTCGTGAATTTAGAATTTCGAGTCAAGTCGGTATGTGGGCGGGCACCCGCGGCATGTCGGCTGAGTTAAAACCACTCGTGCAAGCTTTGAACGATGCACAAGTGCCGGCAGCCATGCGTGCTTTATTAATAGACCGTGCAGCTGAAATGGAATCGACCGATGAGGCTGTTGTTGCCATTGAAACTTGGCTCAATGATGCGATCGCGCGCCAACATGAAGTCGGTTCATTAGAAGGGGTGCATGTGGTTGCTGGCCCCTCAGGTGCCGGGAAAACCATGATGATTGGTCGCTTGGCGATGGCGCATGCGAAAGAATACTTACCAGACCAAGTTGCTGTCATTAGTTATAGTGATTTGCGTCCAGGTGCTTGGAGTCAAACGCAGATGTTAGCGGCGCAAGCCGGTGTTGATTGCTTTAGGGCCTCGACTGATCAGTCATTAGTTGAAATTTTAGGTGAGCTGTCGACCCGTCGCTTAGTATTGATTGATACCCCAGGCATTCAAGTGCCTGAGCATATGGCACGGATTCGTCAACGTGCGCCACATGCACAATGTCATTTATTATTGCCAGTAGACTCATCGGTAGTCACGATTAATCGCTATTTGGCAGATCATGCAAAAACTTGGCAGTCCTTGATGCTCAGTAAGTTAGATGAAATGGCCCAGCCTTGGCCATTGATTCAAGCGCTTTGTGATCATCCAATTCCATTGTCATTCTCCAGTACAATGGCGACCGGCGGTGGTTTGAGTGCGGCCTCACAGCTTAAGCATATTGTGGCTGCAGCCATTGCGCAGTTGCGCAGTCAAGTTGCATTGATCAATGCCGCAGAGCAGGGTGGTCAGTTGAATGTTCAAAATCCAGAGTTAGGTTTAGGGTTTGGTTTGCCAGTGAGTCCTGAGTTGACTCGTGCCGCCAGTGCTACATCCAGCTTTCAGAGTTTTGCCCATTAAGGCTTGAGCGTTACCATAAAAAAATAAGGTGCTGGATGGGGCATATCAATGTCATCGGCGTGGCGAGCGGAAAAGGGGGGGTCGGGAAAACATCAATCTCGGTGAATCTCGCGGTGAGTCTCGTCCGGCGTGGCCATAAAGTCATGATCTTTGATGCGGATCTTGGGCTGGCCAACGCTCAGATTGCGATGGGATGCCCGACAGAATATAACTTAAGCCATGTTCTCGCCGGCCAAAAAAGCTTGAGTGAAATTGCTGTGACTAGCCAAGAAGGGGTGCGACTGATTCCGGGCGCCTCAGGTATGCAACATATGGCGTCTTTAAGTATTGAAGAATCAGCGGCAATTGTGCGTGCGTTTAGTTCTATGCGTGAAGAAATCGATTACTTGATTGTCGATGTTGCGGCAGGCTTGTCCCGATCGGTGGTGACTTTTATGCAAGCAGTGCAACGCCGTTTTATTGTGGTGAAAGATGAACCCTCTTCCATTGCTGACGCTTATGGCACGATTAAAGTATTGGCGCGCGAGTGTGCCTTAGATGAAATTTATTTAATTCCTAATATGGTGGAGAGCCAGGCGGCGGGGGAAAATTTATACCGCAGGCTGCGCGATGTGTGTTATAAATTCCTTGGAAAATCAGTAGGTTACCTTCACTCCGTGACCTTTGATGAGAACATGATTAATGCCAGTCGTGCTTATAAGTCTATGCTCGAATATGCACCGCGCGGTAATTCGGCGCGTGACTTTATGGGGTTGGCACAATCCTTAGAAACCTTGCCACCCTTGACGCGAGTCTCCGGTGATATTCAGTTTTTTGTAGATCGAATGGTTGCAAATCGCCTCGGTTCGTGAGTCAATTAGCACATGAGCAAGAAAATAACCGATGAATATGAGGCCGCGACTGGCAGTAATGTCAGCGAAGCGCTGATATTGGAACATCTGCCCCTAGTGAAACGTATCGCGGTGCATCTGCGCGCGCGCGTGCCGCGCTTTATGGAGTTTGATGAGTTAATTCAAGCGGGCATGATGGGTTTAATTAAAGCAGCGAGATCTTATGATGCCTCAAAAGGTGTGGCGTTTGAGGGTTTTGCAACAATTCGTATTAAAGGTGCAATGTTAGATGAAGTGCGCCGCATGTCTTATTTACCACGTTCTGCGGTGGCCATTAATCGCAGTCACGATGAATCCGCATCCGAATTATCATCGCGCTTAGGTCGTCTGCCATCGAGCTCAGAGTTGGCAGAGTTCATGGGTAAAGAAAGTGATGATATGGAGCGAGAGCGGGGAGAGGCGCAACGTTTTGAGACCACCTCTATAGAAAATATGCCGGAAGTGATCCAAAACATTGCAGAAGATGAGTCGCAGCGTCCGGATATGCTGATGGAACAGTCGCAAATGCATGAAGCCCTAGAGAATGCGATTGCGGCACTACCTGAGCGCGATCAACTCATTGTGTCTTTATATTATGTGGATGAGTTAAATTTACGCGAAATTGGCGAGACCATTGGCGTGAGCGAAGCGCGGGTGAGTCAGTTACTCTCGGCCATTGCCAAGACTTTACGTAAAAGCTTGCAATTTAAACTCAAAATTTTTGGCCGATATTAAAACGGCTGCTCGTAAAGCCCGTCAATACAATCGATTACATTGATCTGACAAAACCCTTAGTTTTGATACAGTAGGGTGATACTAATCCGGCGGTTACGCGGATCGAGAGGATCTTTCGAGTTAAATGGTTCTGTATCGGCAACGCCTTCAATTCTTGACCAACGTTTGGGGTCGGTTCCGGCTTTAGTCATGATTTGACGAGTGATTTCAGCGCGCTCTGCAGAAAGTGACCAATTATTGCGATCTTTATTGGCAAATTGAGCGCTATCGGTATGGCCACGCACTTTCACTTTATTGGGCATGCTATTAATCGACCGAGCAATCTCGGCTATTAAAGCATTGGCACGACCAGAGAGTTGAGTGGTGCCTGATGCGAACATTGAGAAATCAGCCTTATCAATGACTTCGATTCTCAAACCCTCTTTTTCACGCACAAAATTGACTTGTTCCTTGAGTTTTTCTAGGCTTTTGTCGTTGCCCATACGCTCATTGAGTTCTTTTTCGAGCTTTTCGAAATTCTTTTTATCTTCTTCACGGGCAATTTTCTGGCGCTCTTCTTCGCTGATATTGTTGCCAGAGTCTTTGCCGTCCTTACCTTCTTGCCCATCTTTTTCGCTATCTTTGGAGCCGGTCATCTCGCGTGGCGTCAGCACCTGCATTAAAGCAGTTTGGGCAGAGCTATTGGGTAGCGCTTGTTCATCAATCATCGACTGTCCACCCATAATGCCGGTGGAACCTGAAGTGGTATTGATGGTAATGGCAGATTGTGTCAACGCAGTAGGTTTAAAGTAATCAGCAACACTTTTACGTTGTGAGGTATTGGTCGCACCAAGCAGCCACATTAACAAAAAGAACGCCATCATAGCGGTCATCATGTCGGCAAGCGCAATCTTCCACGCACCACCGTGGGCACCACCATGACCCTCATCGATAATCTTTTTAACGATAATCGGGGCTAGGGGTTCGCCTTCTCCCTCGCCTTCGGCAGGAGGTTCGGTAGGTGCAGGTGTGGCGCCATCAGCAGGTGCTTCGGCAGCAGCTGCGGGGTCTTTGACTTCCTCTTCGGCGGCCGGCGGCGTTTCGGGCTTTGCGTCTTCAGCCACGATTACTTACCTCTTAGTCCGTCGAAGATTTCCGAGAATGAGGGCTGATTATCATGACCAATGGCAACTCGCGCGGCCTCAATAATGACCGGCATGGGGTGACCATTGAGCGTGCCAACAATAATTTGTTTAACAACGTGATAAATCTGACCTTCATCGTCAACAATTTGCTTTAAGCGATTACCAATTGGATCGGCAATACCGTAAGCCAACAACACCCCCAAGAACGTTCCAACCAGCGCACTACCAATCAAAGCGCCTAGCACTGCAGGGGGTTGGTCAATCGCGCCCATGGTTTTCACCACACCTAACACGCACGCCACAATCCCTAGCGCAGGTAGCGCGCCAGCAAGACCAGCAAAAGTTTCCGCCGGTTTGAGCGCTTCATGATGGTGGGTTTTGATGGCTAAGTTCATGATGTCTTCAATCGCATCAGGTCTTGGAGCCGAGGAGGAAACGACTAGTAAACGAATGGTATCGGTAATTAAGTGAATGAGCGCATGATCTTTTAAGAGCTTTGGGTATTCACCAAAAATCGCACTCGCTTCTGGGTTCTCTACGTGCGACTCAAGGGCTACTGCGCCCTCTGCTTTTAGAACTTTCATAATCTTCGAGACCAAAAAAATCACATCCATGTAGTCTTGCTTTTTGAATGCTGGACCGGCGATGAGTTTGCCGATCCCGCCGAGTGTGCCTTTGACAATCGTCAAGCTGTTACCACAGATCATCGCACCTGTGGCGGCACCGCCAATAATGAAGGTCTCAATTGGCGCAGCTTTAATGATTGGCGCCATATTGCCGCCAGCCATCACAAACCCACCAAATACGCAGATAAACATAATAACTAGACCGACAATGCTCAGCATTACAAACTCCTAAAAGCAATCAGGCCCTATAGCGTATCATGATGTGACACGCATGGCAGCCATTTTTGAAGGGATAATAGACCATGCTTCACGCACTTCGTTCATCAGACTGCGTACTTCGTGCAGACCCTCAATGTCATTTTTGAGGTTGATGTGTAACAAACGACGTGTCACATAACTATAAAGTTCAGATAAATTGCGGGCAAGATCGCCGCCTTTTTCGTAATCTAGGGCATCTAACAGACCTAATACAATGCGAGAAGCTCGTGAAACTGCCTTGGCTTTTTCAGCAATGTTATTGGCGCGCATATGACCTTCAGCCACATCAATACTCTCAATAAATCCGTCCAGTAACATTTGGATGAGTTGCGTGGGGTTGGCTTGGTTAACACCGGTTTCCACCATTACTGCGCCGTAATCGGCTGCTGCTCTGCTATTTAGCATCATGATTGTCTAGCTCCTGTTTAATTTCGCCATCTAAGCTAGGTATCGGCAGGCTTGTGCGGAACTTGAGGCATTAGCGCAAAGTAATAAAAAAATCACGCCTGGCCTTGATTGTGTTGGTTAGGGGGCGCAATCTCAGCAAGCTGAGTTGCATCGGGGTTTGCAGTGTCGTCAACTAAAGCCTCCGGCGCGGGCGCCGGCGCTGGCAACAAAGATTTAGAGAGTGGAAAGGGCCGCATACTCAAAAGCGTATATATTTTCTCGGCGGCTGCGTCTAACTCGGTAGCCAGATCAGTGAGGTTAGCGTTGGGGTCACTGGAGCGCTTGATACCCAAGGCATAAATAATACCCAGTGGCTCAGGGGGGAGCCAAGACATTACTTGCCCTTCGCTGGTTTTAATCGGGCGCGTCGGGTGTGGCATCATGCGCACCCCCAGTTTGCTGTCCAGCATGCCTTCATTAAATACTTCTTCCATGTGACGCTGCACGATGGGCTCAAACAATGATCGTAGTGTCTCAATCGGCAAGCCGCTAGTGCCAGCATGGCTGACTCCAGTCATAACTTCCCAGAGTTTTTCGCCCTCTAGCGTACCAAAGCGCTCGTCACGGCGTACGGGATTTGCCATCATTGCGCGTTTTTCAATCGTACGTATGCTATCAATCAGATAGATACACATGATCACAATGCCGACCATGCAAGCTAAAAGGGCTAGAAGTAAAAACGTATTCATTCGTTTAGGCGGTCCGTATTTAACTTTGCGCTTTATTTTGTATTTAACATGCTATCAAACTGACTCTTTAGAGAAGTTTGTAAGCTGTTCATGCTACCGACTAAGGAATCCATGGCCGTAAATTGTTTGGTATAGCGGTTTAAGAGTTGACTCATACGATCTTCTAATTTTACGAGGTCGTCTTTGTATTTGCTAATTCGTGTAGCCGCATTATTGCTTTGGCTCAGAATTGGACCGCCAGTAGATATAAGGGTGGTGATTTTAT
>Ga0114974_10000487_pt1 | contig 33027 bp, 45 predicted proteins | sample S_130206_EF_Meta_FD_87318 | JGI IMG/M metagenome (GOLD analysis project Ga0114974, IMG submission 87318) | Freshwater microbial communities from Lake Simoncouche, Canada to study carbon cycling - S_130206_EF_MetaG | ecosystem: Environmental > Aquatic > Freshwater > Lake | place: Lake... | reverse complement strand
TGAGAGAGCATACCGCTCTCTTCGCTAGTAGCCGCTTTCTCTTCTTCCGCAGGGGCAAACTTAGCTGCGGCGGTTTCCATCTCAGCCTTGGCGCGAGAGCGTTCAGCAGCGGCAGCCTCACGACCACCGCGCAGCGCCATCTCTGCGGCCACGAAATCCTGATATGGTTTAACTGTACCAAGGCCACCTTTTGCAGCGGCGGGAGCGCGTGCATCTAGGAACTTCTTAGCGCGGGCCAGAAGAACAAGATCATCAGCCTGCTTACGGATGCGTTCAGGTATCTTTACCCCACGCTGCTCGGCAGCCTTAACCATGTTCTGAAGGCGGGTATACATAGCCTGCATGGCGGATTGGCGTTCGCCACCATTTTTACTATTGAGGCCAGCTTCTGCTTCAGTTGGCGCATTTCCAGCCACAACTTCTGCGGCAACTTTTTCGTCTTCGACAACTCTGGCGGCACGTTGCTGATCCTTCGTCAGCATCGCCTCAGTGCCGACTTTACCTTCGACGGTTTCGGAACGAACTTCTGAAGCGGCTTTTGCCCGTATTGCCTTCTGCTCTTCCGCCACGCGAGCAGCGGCGGCAGCGTCGGCTTCTGCCTGTGCAGCGTCAGCAGCCTGACCGGCTTCGCTCACGTCACGAAGGACGCGCGGACCCAGAGCTTGTTCTGTTGGTTTAACCTCAACCTTATTCTCAGGTGCAGCATTCTCGCTCAGCATCTGTGCCTGACGATCAGCATCAGCCACTGTAGCGGCGACAGACTTAACAGTCTCACCTGCGGGAGTGACTTCATTTACCGTTGTGACACCGCCCTCAGCCGGGGCTGCGGCTGCAACTTCTTGCTTGGTGCGATCACCCAACCCCAGCAGTTCGTTCTCTTTACCCATAGCCGACAGGCGCTGGATTAACCCTTCTGTTACCTTGCGGCCATCAGGAAGCATTGCGTCAGGGTTGTAGTGAAAGACGCCACGCGAAGTCTTTGACTTCTTCATGCCCTTGGGGAGTTTGAGCGGCGTCGTATTCGTGGGGAACATCTGCACGGCGCGCTGGCCGCTGATAAGCTCCTCCTGCTCTGCAAGAAGATCAGCGGATGGCTGTTGCAAGTTTGTCCCGGTATCGACAGGAGCCTTAGAAACGGCAACCTGCCTCTGTTTGACCTTCGCCTCAAGGCCACGCAGTTGTTCGAGAACCTGATCTTTGCCAATCTTGCCGTTGGCGTAGTCAGTGAAGATTGGCATTATCTCTGCCGGTACACCGGCTTTGGCCATGCCAGAAAGATGAGCCTCGCCACGACGGCGAGTACCGGGGCCTTTACCTGTGGCGTAGAAGATCGTGGACTGCCCGTCAGCGGGCTTCCAACCAATACCATCTTTCTGAAGTTCGACCTGAGCATTGCCAAACTTGATATAGTTCCATCCGCCCGAGTTATCGCTAATCGGCTGTACTTCAGATTGGGCGGGAGCAGCAGTCTGCTTCTGCACTGCGGCAGCGACCGGAGCGGGTATCGATGCGGAAGCCTGCGCGGGAGCAGGCGGTGCTGGAGCGGGAGCCTGAGGAGTCGTCAGATTTTCATATGCAGTGGCAACGGGCGGAGGTGTGGCCGGAGCCATCACAGACGGTTGAGGAACGGCTTCAGCAGCGACTGACTGAACGGGATTGGAGGCTTGCACAGCCGCAAGTTGAGCCGGGTCTATACCTTCTCCGACTTGAAGGCCCGGAGCGATGGTCTGCGTAGCTACAGTTGTCTCGGCGGGGTAGAGGCTCTTCAAGAGCGCGCCGTATTCAGCGCCACGCTTGCCAGCCTTCATCTTGCGAATTTCGGAGATGCGGCCCTCAATCTCCTGAAGGCGATCTTCGGGGAACTCTACCCCCTTGGCCTTAAGGCGGCTGCGAACCGTATCGATGGTGAATGGAGCAGCTTTACCCTTGGGGTATTGCGTCTCGGAGCCACTAGGTGCCGCGTTTGGGTCACCAATATTATTGCCTTCAGCAGGTTTGGGAGCAGTTCCCGTTCCAGCACCATTGGGCGGAACTACGCCTTGAGACTCAGTCTCAGGAGCCTGCTCGGCTTCCATGATGCGCTTGATAGCGTCTGGGTCGCTTGTGCTTGTCAGAGTACCGGCAGCGGGTGCTACTGGTTCAGTTCGCCCACCAATGTTGGACGCTGCACCTGTAGCGCCGCCAACAATGCTACCGATCAAACCGCTTTCAAGCGTCTCATTAACGATCTTTCGCCAGTCAGCCTGCTTCATCAGGCCGGAGGTGAGAAGTTGGTACTGTGACCCAGCTTCGCTAGTGAAGCCCTCACCAGCCTCCTGTTTACCTTCGGCCTTACCAGTTCCAATCGCCCCTTCTCGCCAACCAACAGGCTTTGCGCCGCCAAGACGAGCGCCCACCTTGGCTTCCGCGCCACCCATAGCGGCTGACAGAACGCCTGCAAACGCTGGCATCAAGCCGGTGACATCAGCCATATAACGCCGACGAGCTTCCTTCTCGTCATAGAGTTCGCGATAGTCCTTATAGGCTTCGCTATCACCCTGAAGTTGTTCGTCTGTCTGCTTATCGATGAACTCATATATTTTGGAGGCAACATCTCCCGTCTGTTGGACGCCAGCCATAACGCGAGCGGTGCCCGCGCCGACAAGAGCCGATACCGCAGTGGTAGCACCAAGCGCAGTCGCACCATAAGCTGCTAACGTAGAGCCAATTACATACGGCACCAGAGAGACCGCTCCGCCAAAAGTCTTTCCGGCAAGCGTCCGGCCCAGCCCTGCCTCATAGTAACTGGTCTCGCCTTCACCGGGGAAGAGTTTTGCATTGAGAGATTTCTGCATCGCTGGCGTAAGGCCAGACAATGTGTCCTCTTGAGCTTTACCCCAATCACGGCGAATAGCAGCTCCGCTCTCGGCCAAATCCTGATTGCCAAACTTATCCCCTGCGTACTCAAGAGCACCCGCACCGAAGCTTTTTACCGCGCCCTGAATGGTTGATTTACCAATAAGGTAATAGTCACTCCAGTCGGCCTCACGGTCTTCCGGTGTGGCTTCGCGGCGGTTATCTGGGTCGAGGTCGCCATAGAGAAGGGGCTTGCGTTCGTCATCCATTAACGGGCACTCCCACCAAAAAATCTATCATAGTTGAGCTGAAACTGCTCCAGAGCCCTAAGCCGATCTTGCGCCGCGCTTGCGCCCGGAAGAGCTTGCAAACTTTTTTTCTTCTTGGCTTCTTCTTCGGCAACGCGCTTATCTTCAGCTTCCGACGCAAGTGTCTTAACTCCCTCGGCGCGAACTTTTTTAGTATCCATCCCGGCTGTGCGCCCAATTTCAGCTTGGCGAAGCGCCGCGATTTCGGTCATCGACTGCTTGTCGATGAACACTTTGCGACCATCAAAAATTACGGCCCCATCACGAGGGTCTACCTGCGGCCTTGGCCCGTTGCGCTCAAACGCCATTCTGTAAACAGTTTCTGCAAGCGTCCGGTTAGAGACTTGATTATTAGCGGGGGCAATGCGCGCAAAGATATCTGTTAGGGCAAATTGCTCTGACCTGCTCATTGGGCGGGGCTTAGAAGCTTCATCGGTCTTACCGCTCTTAGTAATGATCTCCTCGTTCAGCAACCCGCCCGTGCGGATGGGTTGCTTTGTTTTGGGATCAATTACAGGATTCCCGTTTGCATCATCCTGCGTCTCACCAATCAGCGCATCAATCAAAGGCTTAGCGCGTGCATCGGGCTCAAGAGCCGCACTTTTCTTGTTTTGAGCAGCGCGCCCTACGCCCATCTCTGCGAGGTTGGATTGTGCATCCCGCCTCAGAGCGTTCACGCGGTCATCAGGAAACTCAGTTGGAGTGGTTTCAGGGTAAAGCGCCGCCTGCTCCCTAAGTCCCCTTAACTGCGCTTGTTCAGCCGCTTCGGCCCGCTCCTCTTTTGTTCCACCAGTAGCACCACCTGCGCGAGCGGGAACAGCGCCGGGAACATTAGGGGGCTTTACGCCAGCATTGGTCAGCGCCCAGATTTGCGAAGGGACGCCCTTACCCTTACCAACCGGAACAGCATTACGCGCTGCATCATATGCCGACTGCGCTTCGTCAAACGCTTTCTTGCGCTCTTCTGGAGATGCGTCAGCCGGTAGTGCGTTTAGAGCACTCTCTGCTTTACGGTACGTATCGATAGCTGATTGTAGGGGTTTGCTATCGGGAGCCGCCGCGCCAGCAGCAGCCTTCCTACCACCGCTTTTAGAAGATCCGGCAGCCTGCATGAACCGCTGCATCTGCTCCGTACCTGTCGCGGTATTGGAGGCGAGCTGAATTAGATCCTGCTGGGTCGCCTTGCCCTCCTGAGAGGTCTTGAACCCGGTCAGCTTGTCCCAGCCAATTTGAAAGTCAACAGTACCGTCGTTGTTGATTTTTGTCTTGAGGGTCTTACCGTCCGGCATGTTGTTGTTGTAGGCGTCTTCAAGCAGCTTCACGCCGCTCTCGGTGTCACCGTCCTTGAACGCCTGAAGCGCCATTGCACCACGGGTCTGAGACGCAAACTTATCGTAAAGAACGATACGCGCAGCCATATCCTGCGCGGTCTGCGGATCACCCTTATCTTGATAGAATTTGTAGATGGCGGCAACGCGAGCAGCAGAGCGGGAGCCGGGAGACATCGTGCCGTCTGGATCAATAGTCGCGTCCATCTGGCGGATTTCTTCGTCGCTCATGCGGCCCTCACCACGAGCAAACTTCTGAAGTTTCTCTTGGTAGGCGGGGTCTTGGGCAGAGATTGCACCAGCAGGTTTAAGCTCCGCTTGAATGCGCTCCATACCGGCGGCAATGGCGGGAGCCGCAGCGGAAGCAAGCTCTTCTGGGTCTCTTGAAAGTCCAAGGTTTGCGGTACGGTCTCCACGCTCATCGTCTTCAATAGCGGGGCCGTCAGCAGGGGCGCGTGGGGCATTTTCAGGCCCTTGAACCGCCCCAAACCCCTCATCGTTGGGGTCTTCAACATACCCATACTGGTAAGTGTCACCAGTACGAGACGGCACGGACATACCACGCGCTGCGTGTAGCATCGGCACCATGCCGCCACGGGCGGAGAAGATGCTACTCTCTCCAGAGAACATATTGCTCCAGTCCGCACTGCCACCAGTCGGATCGTTGTAAGTAACGAGATCGTTCTCGCCACCACCAGATGCGACGGTATCCTGACCGCGAACATCCAGAGCCGCGCCGGGTCCGAGACGAGGCGGTGGCATGGAAGCATCTGTCTCGGATGGTGGAATGGAACGGTTCTCTAGTGGGGGTTGTTTGTATGTCTCTCCAACCGCCGGATTTTTTGCCTGCTGCTCTAGGAGGACACGCTCCTTGGCATACTTTTCATACGTACTAGCATCCCCACGCTCAGCAGCAATGCGCATCTTTTCTTCGATAGCAGCGCGGCCACGATCAAACCCAGTGAGCTGGCCTTCTCCCATACCAAAGAACTTACCGAGCGCGCTCGTGCTACCAAGGCGCTCGTCGCGCTTTGCGATGTTCTCATCAGAATAGGGGTCGCGAGAACGCCCCCGGCCACCACGGTCATCATCCGAAAACAGCTTCATACCCTGCGCAAACGCAGTGCTGAATGCTTGAACTTCCTTACCAAGACCGCTTTGGCGGCGACGAGGAGCGTAAGCCATAGTTTACCTCAGCGGTAGGGCGCCAGAGGGGCGCGAGACGAATGTGGGGTTCTGTGCAGGGGCGTAACCAACCGCAGGTTGAGCTGATGCTCCCTCTTTGGCCTTGCGGGACTGGTCAATGAGCTTCTGAAAATACTCCTCGCCCTTCCAAGATGCTACGTCCTTGGGCACAACAAACTCACCAGCCGTGAGGCGTGCAGGCACGTCATCAATGGCCCCTCCTCCAGTAGGGGAAGCATCAGTAGGTACATCCCCTCCGGTGGTCATATTGTCAGCCATGCCACCATCGGCCAAGAACTTAATGGCTGCACTGCCAGCAAGACCAAGCGCCGTGCCCCACATCCCGCTATTGTTCTGATACCCAGCCATGTTGGCATTACTTTGCCCTGTCAGTGCACCGGACCAAGCACTAAGGGATTGATTTTGGAGCCCCATGTACTGGGCACCAGTACCCATAGTCTGAGCGCCAGAAGCAGTCTGGGCTAGTGCTGCATTCTCAGCACCGGCACCTCCCTGAACGGCTGTACCATACTGTCCAGCAATCTGAGCGGGATAACCCTTACCGACGTTAATGGACTCAGAGCGAAGAGCCCGACCCGTATTCTCTGCGGCTAGACGCGCCTGATTACCAGCCGCTGCTTTAGATGCGGCCTCCTGAGCACGAACACCAATATCAAGCGCAGCGGCGCGAGTACTGGTAGGGTCGACACCAAACCCCTCAAGCTGCCGGAGCGAAGCATCACGAGCCTGCTCAAATTGCTGAGCAACCGTAGCCTGTGCTCGACCCTCCTCGGCAGCTAGACGTTCAGGAGATGCGTAATCTTGCGCCTCCTTGGCAAGCTGATCTTCAAGCGGCTGATAAATCTTTTCGTAACGAGCACGGTCAGCAGCGGCAGTCGTTGCATTAGTATCCTGTATTTCAAGGAACTTGTTAACAACCTTATCGGTAATCGCCTTATCGCTGGCATACTGCTCCTTGGCCCAAGCAAGCTGCTCCTTGGCAACTCCAGCAGAAATCTCAGCCGCCTCTTTCGAGGCGTTAGCAATAGGAGTGTAATCCGGGGGAGGCGGAGGAGACGAGCTGCACATCTTAGTTCTCCTTAAACTCGTAGGTCATACGGACAGCGACATCACGAAACCCCATCCTGCGCCATATCTTGGCAACTCGAAGATCCGTTACCGGGTTCACGTCAACGCGCTTCACTTTTCTCATACGAAGTTCTTCAAGCGCAAACTTCACGATTTTGATACCTAGTCCGTTACGATGTTCTGGTAAAACGTATATTAAGTCTTCTGAAGCGATCAGATCACCGTTGTGCATATCGTTAGTTAGATAGACATTAGCGTATCCAACCGCTTCACCTGACTCAGTACGCGCTACAAAATTAAGGAGCCACCCGCCCTCAAATGCTGGAAAGTACACGTTCAGCCTTGGTTTGTAGTCGCTAACTACAAAACCATCTTTCTCTAGGCGGACTTTCATTTCCGCATAGTGACGGCGGTACAGTGGCTCAAGCTCTTCGTAGTTTAGATCGCCACGCTCAAGGCTAATCTTATACTGCACGAAACGCCTCCAGACCCAGCACCTACCGTTGAATTGTAACTCTAGACTAAACTTGATGACTGATAAAGCTAAAATACGTCAGACCGTCACCACTCGCCAGTCTATCCCATCCCACGCTAACAGTTTGTTATTACGCGCAGTGTCAATCCACAGATCGCCAGAGGCTAATGGGGATGGAGTGGATGACTGAACAAAGACCCTAGCGGCAGCGACCGATCCAGTCTGTCCAGCCAATAACTCAATAGTCTGCTTCATCACGCGCACGACTGCATAGAGGCTATCAATGCTAGATTGCGGATCAGGGATAGACGGAAAAACCCTAGACACCGGCAAGTTCCTTCGCCGAAGTAGCTACTTGCACAGAGCTGATGCTTACCCGAGAGGTAATTTCAAGCTGCCAGAAGTCAGCCTTAAACCCAGATGGTAGACGCATCAACTGGCCAGAAGCTAGAATTGTCTTTGTTGCTGCAAGCCTACCATCAGCATATATCTTGATTGTCCCAAGGCTTGTGAGCCCCTCAGGGTTGTCAAAATATACCTTCATAGCTTCCAAGTTCTTTTTAAGCGTGGGCTGAAACCGCTTTGAACGCCATGTATATTCCTTACGTAGTTCATCACCAGCAACATCAACCCAGTAGACCTTGCCATCACGAAGCACCAGAACTTCGTTGGTCCATGGATCGTTGTAGATATTCATGACTGGGTAGTCTACGCTCAATGGCATGAACGCGAGCCGAGCATCAGTTGGTTCTATAGCGCCACCAGTCGTTGCCCCAGTATAGTCGTTAAACTCAAACGCAGTTGGTTGGAAAGTATCTTCTTGAAATGCCCCAACAGATATTGATCCAAAAGTATAATATGACGATCCAAGTCTAGCAGCGCGCAATTGCGGAACATTGAACTGATCCAACCAGTTATCTTTGCTAAATAATTTCTCAGTTACGTTGACTACCTGACCAGCAGCGGCAAGTGCTAAGCCGCGCGATGTGGGATAGAATACGCCGTCTGGCGTAGAGACAATTCCGCCACGAGATAGGCAAGCATCTCTCGTGGAAATCTTAGAGAGCGTAACGCTAGATGGGTTGATACCAGTAGCAGCATAGGTAGCCGCCTGTGTGCAGATGACAGCCGTCTGCCCAATCACTCCGATACCAACGATCTCGAAGTCAACCGAGAGGGAGTACATGACCGGCCACGCATGGGGCCGATACGGCTCTGCATACAAGATTTCGTTATCTCGAAAGCCGATAACCATACCGTTGGCCATCGACGCCATGCCCTTCATATCAGAAGGTGGTGCAGTCCAAGTAGTACTCTCAAGCTGACCATTACCGGAGATGGCGGAGTCCAACTGCGTATCTGAGTACGTAGTGTCCGTAATATCCTGTTCAGTAACAAGAAAGTACGTGGCTACACCGGCAGATGATGTGATGGTCCGGTAGATGCGAACCTTTGTGAGGTTACGGTTTGTCGTATCAGCACCCGTTGGTGCCGTCAGCACGATGTTCCACGATGCGTTAATATGTGCGGAATAGACAGTCGGCGGGCTTGGAGGGCCTTCTTCGCCATATGCCGTCACCCAAGTATAGACGTAGGAACGACTAACCGTAGACCCAGTTCCGCCAGTATGTGTCACACCCGGTGCTACAGAAGGAGCAGGGACGCCGAGGATAAACGCTGAGCTTCCGGCAGCGATGCGCGCAAACGTATTGTATTTTGGAACAGTCTCATCCCCAGCCCAATAATATCGTTCGTAGCTATCATTAGCAGTAGGGGTATGGATAATATCTACATTCTTGTACGGAAACTCAAGCCAGTAGCTATCGATCATATGTTCTTGGTCAACATAGTTCTTTGGTATGCGATACACGCGCTTCGTCGCTGCCGAAACGCATGTATGCAGTAGTTTTTCAGAACGATAACCTTCAAGTAATCCAGAGTGCAGCCAAGCATTTGACGCAGATGCAGCCATGTTATCCGGCAGCAACCGATCATCAGTTGTTGGGATAGTTCCACCAAATGCGTTGAGCTTGATTGCGACCATATTTTTTACTCAGCTTTTTCACTAGCGGCGCGGGCAGCCAGAGCAGCACGTCCAGCTTCCATCTCAGCCAATGTCTGAGCGGACGGGGTACGCACTTCCTCGACGACTTGCTCCTGCACCACGACTTCCGTGGACTGAGTGTCTTCCATAATGGTAGCTGGTTTGCGAGCCATATTCATCTCCTACTTACTTCGTTGGGTACGTCTCTCGCCAGTTGTTGCAGCAGGTTTCGCACCTGAGAACTTCCGGCTTGAGCCGCCTTGTGTAACACCAATGTATGGTTTCTTGGTGCTTTCTTTTAGCGCACTCACCATCGTGCTAAATGAAGACCGTGGCTTGGGGAAAGTGAGCGGGTCGCGCTTGGCCATTCTAGCAGTTCCACGCCCGGAGAGATTTGTTGATCCGAGAGTTTGGATCACTCGCTGTCTTTTCAGAAGTAAGTTTTTTCTTCATACCCTTCATCCTCGCACAAAAGCTATCACGACGAGAACCACCTTCTGGCTGAGGAGCCTTGAGGCCGGGCTTACCGGGGTTAGCCTTGTTGTACGCAGCACGGCCTTTTGCATTTAGGCCACCCTCAGGGTTCTTGCCCTCCTTGCGTTGCCATGCTGGGGACTTAGCCATGCTATTTGCCCTTACGCATCTTGCCAAGAGTAATGGCGAGGCGAGCGCGTTGGCCCACCTTGCCGGGTTTCTTTGCCGCAGTAGTGAGCTGCGCTTTGGGGATCTTCTGACCCTTCGGGACGCCAAGATCCTTGTGGAGTTGACCGGGTTTACCGATAGCGTCTTTGATCCAGTTCTTGGCCATTAGCAGCCCTTCCGGCCTTTAACCATTCCGCCGGACTTATAAGCGCCCATCTTGGTGACGCCCATCTTCTTTTCCTTGGCTTCTCCAGCCATATAGGCTTTCTTGCCCATCTTCTTTTCCATCTTCTCTTCTTTACCCTTCTCCTTACCGCCGAAGGGGGTCGCCATCTTGCCGCCGAAAGGCATCTTACCTTTAGCCATTACCGTTCTCCTCTACAGAAACCCTCTCTACGGGCATTGTTAACTTTTACTTCCGTTATTGTCTGAGGGCTATCTTTGGTAGACCAAGAGATGTCCCTCCAAACCGTACACGCAGAAAGGTTAGTCTCGGCGGTGCCCGTCATTCTTGAGCAACCCGCTAGAAGAAGTGTCAACGCTATCGCCAGCCCTAACCGCATCCTGAACTCTCCCTAGAGCATCAGCCGTCGCCTTAGCCTGAACCTCGGCAATCGCGTCAGACCTAATCTTAACATAAAGTCCGCCAAATACTAGCGTGAGAACAAAGACAATGGCGGCGGCGCGACCAAATGGTGTGAGCAGAAGACTAAACACCATGCTCCTCCATGTTCTTTTTGCGCCAAAACCAGATGGCACCACCAAGCCCAACGATAGCCACCATCGTAAGGAAGTTTGGGTTGCTGAGTAGGCCAGAGAACTGATTTGCCACGTCAGACGCTTCCTGCGCCTGCGCAGCGATCTCCTTAGCTCCACCCAAAATTCCGAGGCCAGCCGTAAGTGCCGCCGCGTTACCTTGCTTACTGTCCGCCATAGTTCTTTGCGGTGGAGCATCAGGTTCTGCACGGTGGTCTTGATGGTCATCCGGTTGATCTTCATCTGCATTCCACCACACAACCGCTGCTTGACGCCTACGCACCAGTCCGGGAAGAACTTTTCCACCGCCCTTGGTCCACTTCATCAGCTCTGCTGGAACGTCATCGAGCTTACGAGCGTTTACCTTCTTAAGTAGGGTAGACGACTTCAGGCTACCAACACCAGCGTTGTAAGCAAAATCAACAAGAACGTCGAATTGGTTCTGAGTTAGTTCAACCTTAACCAAATTCTCGACGGCCCTCTCATACTTTAGTATATCAACCTTCAGTATCTCCTCAGCGCGTGCCTGTGTGATGGTCAGACCATCTGTAACCTCGGGAGCGCCAGCGGCTGAGGTGTGGCCGTAGCCGATGGTGCAAACATTAGCTGGGCAACGGTACGCCTTCAGCTTACAGCCCTCAAACTTCTTGAGTAGGTTATCCAACCCACCTTGACTCATGTGCATGGCGTAACTCCTATCGAGTGGCAAAACTAAGGATGAGAAGGACAATGCAAACAGCAACCATAACAATCGCAAGGAACACTGACCCCCATGTCATTACGGCCTGCATAAGCTCTTCCTGCTCCTTCTGAGCCTCAAGAGCCGCTACCTTCATTTCTTTTTTAATCTGCGTGGTAGCCGCAAGTACTTGATCCCATGCAGCAATTCCAAATTCTCCGATGAAGTGGTTCTTCAACTCCTCCATCATAGAGTCGGCTTCGGCCTTGGCGGCATATGCCTCCATGGCAATCTGCTGGGCTGATTTGCCCGCCATCAAACTGCCCTTGGGGTCGGCAGCGACACGGGTGATAGCAGCCACGCTGTCGAACAAGGAGCCAAGATCCTTGGCCATGGATTGCAGTTCCTTGCCCACTGCAATGCCTGACTTCAGGGCCTCGAAGCTAACCTTGGCAGCGGCCAGCAGAAGGATTGGGTCCATCTACTTTCCCCTCTCCAGAAGGGTGAGGCGCTTGTCGAGTTCCGCCACCAGCTTCATCATATCAAAGCGGATAGCTGCTCGGGCTTGCGCAGCATCCGCCGCCATGTCGAGCCGGGACTTATCAACCGCCGCCATCGACCGCTCACGGTCCAAGGTCATAGCAGCGCGGGCCAGGGCACTCTCTTTCTCAACCTTGGAGATTTGATCGCTTAGGTTTTCGCGGATCTGCGCCATGTCGATGGTCGTGCCTTGGGGCGGTATGGCCTTGTTGTCAGCGTTTACAACCACCGCAACCTTGGACTTTAGTTGAATGATCTCATTGTTGGCGGAGGAAAGCGCACTCATCAAATAGACTACGCAGGAGAACAGGATGGGGATACCGGCAAAGGTGATTTTCTCGACCAACGCGCCCTTGCTGGCGCTTGCCGCCATCTCAATAGCGAACTTCTCCTGTTTCTCTTCCGTGGTGCTCATTTGTCAGCCTTCCGTTTCTCAAGGCTATCCACTTTGTCAAATATCTGCCTGCAAAGGTCTTTGATCTCCCTGATCCCTTCTGAGAACTCCTCGCGCCGGACATAGCGGCTTGGAAGTTCAACTTCAAGTTCGTGGATGTCAGACTTTAACCTTTCAACTGCTTCCCAGAGTTGTCGGGCAAGCCACCCGACTAAGGCAAGCAATGACCCAAGGGCAAGGTTAATAAGCATTTGAGTATCCATCACACGTCCCGCACGGTGAAAAGGATTGTGTCTTCCTTGATCTGCCCGCCAGAAGTGGTTGCTACAACCTCAACGGTGTATTGGCGACCATTGAGTCCGCCGTTGATAAAGAACACGGCAACGGTGTTTGCACTACCTATAGAAGTAGCGTCGACCGCTAAAGGCGGGGTCGTGACGACTGGGATGGTATAGACAACGGTCGATAATGTCTCGCCCGTATCCAGCCACTCTGAGTAGTCAATAGCGTATCGTTTACGCTCGATGGGTGTCTTTACAAAGCTTCCTAGTCTCATACGAGTGCCCTCTGTCTAGGTTGGGTCTGAAGGTCCGTATGAACGGGGTCTTCGGCTGTGAAGTCTTTTGAAGGAACATACATTATCTGCCACTCCGGCGCTACTGCCATTGTCTTTCGATAGGTGGCGTTTCGGTCGGCAGGCTCAGAGATGGTCATTGTATGCTGCTCTTGTGCAACAAATACCTCGTATGGGTCGTACTCTGGCGTCTTTGGTATTGTTATGGTGTTAAGTTCTTGAGCAACATAGATATATTCCATGTCTCCAGTGAAGAACTGGGATAGGAACAATCTAGCTGGTATCCCTGCAACACCATAAGCAACAGTCTCAATGGGAAGTTGAGCGTGCCTTATAATACTAGCTGGTAACCCAATAGTCGTATAGTTCGTTCCATCAGCCGGTATGTTTCTGGATGGTTTAATAGATACTGGTTTACCGACGTAACTATAATTTGTATTTGATACATAAAATTTTCTATTGGCGTAAATAGTAGAAGGAGAACCAGATACTGAATACCCGCCTTTTTCTGCTGTAAGTAAGTATAATCTCTGTAAATTTGCAGCACTTCCTACTAGTGAATACGATCCAGCGTCAACAACAAATTGACGGTTCCTGCTAGATATAAATATTACATTAGAACCTGCGTAACTATACGAAGCTGAAGCAGCAGATACTTTCCGCCCAACAGAAAGGAACGCGGGAGCACCTACATAGGAGTAAGTAGCGGCATCTATAGGGATGCGCCTACTAGCTATAAGTGCTACATCACTTCCTACGTAGCTATACGTAGCAGATGCGGCAAATACTTTTCGCCCAACAGAAAGAAGCGCAGGGGAACCTGTGTAGGAGTAAGTAGCAGCATTAGTAGTAATGCGCCTACTAGCTGTAAGCGCCGTATCAATGCCAGCGTAGGCATAAGTCCCAGAAATAACTGATAGAGTGAACCCACGATAGACTAAAGCGTTTTGACCAACCTGTATGTAAACTCCAGAGTCAGCAACAAGAACGTAGGATGTCCCACCAATGCTTCCACTGATGGGAAAACTTCCAATTGGAGCTGTTCCTATTCCACCCCCAAATGCCACGATAGGTTAGCTCCTCTAGTTAACAGGTGTGCGACCCATCATATGGGGTTTTTTGTCTGGTCACAAATTCTCGGGTGCTTCCCACAGCCATGTGCTGGTGTTGAGTACCCACTCAGGCCCCGGCTGCGGGGCATAGAATACATCGTTCTGTGGGTCGTAGGTGTAACCCACGCCAGCGTAATTGCCACGCAGGGCAACGCCGCCATCGGGCTCCCCGTCTTCGCCATAGTGGACCCCGCCACGGGTGTTGTAGCTGGTTTGAAGCCACTGGCCGGGAGACGAGTCCACGAAAGTATCGAAGAACTCAGGCTCTGCGACGATAACTTGGACGACTTTGTTATCCAGAATCTTGGCAAAGTGGGTCATGCCATATAAGTCCCGCTGCTGACAAACTTAAGGATGGTGTTGCTGCCGCTGGTTGTTATGGTGGGGCTGCCGGAATAGATGCCGCTGTAACTCGCAGTTGCGACTGACAAGATAACAATCCCAGACCCCCCATTACCGCCAACAGTGGCGGCAGTAGTGCTCTGCCCACCACCACCGCCGCCCCCTCCAGTGTTTGCCGTTCCATCCGTACCGGCAACGGCGTTAGCGCCGCCCGCACCGCCGCCCCCTGATCCGCCAGAACCCGCTGCGCCTGATGTATAGGTGCCGCCGCCGCCGCCGCCTGCGTAGGTAACAGACGCACCCGTGATTGATGACGCTGTACCCGCGCCGCCCGCACCGCCGCCCGTGCTGCTGGACCCAGCGCCACCAACAGCAGACGATCCACCGCCGCCGCCGCCACCGAATGCTGGGCTTGTTGGCGCATTAGCCCCGCCAGCAAAACCTTGGCCGGATGCGCCAGCGCCACCCGTACCCGAAATTCCAGAAACCGAGCCACCGCCGCCAGAGCCACCGGCGCGGCCATTATTGAACGCTGTTATTGAGGTGTTGACTGATCCACCACCGCCGCCGCCAAGAGCAAGATTCCCCACAGGCGTTATGCTGGAGATGTTCCCATCACCGCCTTGAATACTGGTTGTATTTGTTGCCTGCGGTGCCCTCGCGCCGCCAGCCCCGACAGTTGCAAAGTAAACAGTGCCGGGAGACAAGTTTACAGTCCCAGACAAGAGACCGCCTGCGCCGCCGCCACCACCGCCCGCACCACCACCAGCGCCGCCGCCGACAACAAGATATGACGCGCTGTATGCCGCCGGATTAGAGACGTTTACAACTGAGTAGACGAGCCAGCCTTGGGTGGAGTCAATGTACACAAGAGCAAGGCTTCCCCTCTTCGCTGATGCGATGAAAGAGCTTGTGCTGCTATTTATTTTGTTGCCGTTTGGGGAGATGGTGACGTTATTGGTCTGCCATGTCCCCGCATAGTCCGAAAGTTGAATAGCTTGCCCAGCAGTTGGGCTTGCAGGTAGCGTCACCGTGACCGCGCCAGAAGTCGTATTTACCGGATAAGCATTGCCAGTGGCAGCAGCAAAGCTGCTTGTTTGGACGGACTGCCATACGGGCGACCCACCGTAGGGCGCGCTAAGGATGCCAGTGGTGCCAGCACCCTGCGCCATGATTGATACGTTGCGAGAGATGGTCATCTGTTATCCCTCATTCATACAGGATGTTTAGGGAACCAGCGTCGAAAGTATCTGTCCCATTGACGGTAGTGATTCTGACGCGATCAAGAGTACCGGATAGAGTTTTAGATCCGCCCATCGTCATCGAGTAATAAGCAGTGCTGAGTTGATGGCCTGTGGTGGAAGTCGCAACCCAAAGCCCCGTTGCGGCATCAAGAAGCGTTATAACGCAAGTTCCGTAACGGAGAGACGCAGCAGTTGGGGTTCCGGTATCAATAGCGAAGCCTATTGTTGATGTTCCGCCACCGCTGCCCGTTGTCCCCGCAAAACCAATGAGGCTAACATAACTAGTTGTTTGAATTGAGCCAGCACCAATTTGAATAATCATCAAAGAAGTTCCAGATGTGCTGACGCCACTAAACATGACTGTGACGCGCTTTGCCCAAGACGGGATGCTTTGAAATTCAACGCCAACGACAGTAATTGTCCCGCTGACTGTGCCGGTTGATGCAGGGCTGATTGTATAAGTTCCAGCGCCGCCAGTGCCAGTGCCAAGGGCCGTAATTACAGTGCCAGCAGCAATGTTCGTCCCGGCGATTACTTGCCCGACCTGAATCGTGCCTGTCACAACAGATGCGGTTAGCGTTGTGCTAATTCCAACTGTAAGACCAGTGAACGAGGTTGTCGTTGTCGTAATAGATGTGCCGCGCACGATCTTTTGCGTCGATGACCAATTCGTTCCATCAGTAGTAAATATCGTATTGCCCGCAGTCGTTGGCGACACAGACGCGCCAGTGCCACCATTTGCTGTTGGGAGAATGCCGGTGACGCCTGTGGTCAAAGGCAGCCCAGTGACGCTGGTGAGAGTGCCGCTTGATGGCGTTCCAAGAGCGCCGCCGTTGACGACAAACGCGCCTGCGGAGCCAGTATTGACGCCAAGGGCGGTGACAACGCCGGTCCCAGTGGTGACGCCCTGAATGCTTGTTGAGCCGGTCCAGTTTGTTAATTGCCCATTGGTGGGGGTGCCGGTAATCGTAACGCTGCCTGTGAAGCTGGTGATGCTGAAGGCAACGACGTCAACGATGTCGCCAGCAGATGCAGCAGTCGCCAGCACAACGGTTGTGCCGGTGGTGGCTGTGTAGTCGGCGCTGTTGAGCAGGATTCCGTTTACATAGACTTCGGCATAGTTGACCGTGTAGGTCGCTGAGAAGCTGGTTTGCCCGGCAGTCGCAGTGATGGTAGTGCGAGTGTAGTTGCCTATCGACGGGGTTACGTTACCGACGCTATCGATCTGGAGTGACCTAGACGCCGCCATTGTGATGAAAACATCCTTTGTCCCTGCCGAGAAGGTAACGGCAGACCCGGCATTTGAGGATGAGTAAACCGTTGTGCGGAGGAAGACATTTGCAGAAGTGTAGGTTCCAAGCCCCACCTCCCATTCGTTCAGCGTTTGATGCTGAATTGAATAGTAGAAAGTATCGCTGACAGATAAAACCGCAGAGAAGGTTCGATAGCCAGTTGGCGCTGTTCCCGATACCGAGAATGCGCCAGATCCAGCCGTGGTCGATGTGTCCCGAACATGATCTGAGGTTACAAATGCCATTAGTTTGACCCTAACGAAGCGATCTGCGCGGACAGGGCGGTAAGCTGGGCCTGTAGTTCCTCAAGTGTCGGCTTGGCCGGTTCCACTGGTGCGGGCGCTATCGGCTTCACAGCAGGTGCAGAGCCATCCCAGTAGTATGTGCTGGCGTCCACGTTATCCGCGCATGGCACCCAGTAGAGAGGTTCAGCAACAGGAAACTCGCTACCATCGGGGACGGTCTGGGCGATGCGGACACCGATCTCAGCAGGTGGCGTTGCATAGTTGTAAACGGGTTCGTTGGGCGAGATCAGGGCTTGCTGTGTCATGTCCTTACCCCACATATTCGATGTAAACGATGCCGCCAATGCCGCCGAGCGCAGATCCAGAAGATCCACCAGTGCCCGCGCCCCCGCCAGCGCCTGCGAGATGCTGATTGTTAGTAGCAATTTGGGACCAGTATTTAGCTGCTGTACCCGAAATAGCTGTAGCAGTAGCAATTTTGAACCAAGGGATTGTGATAACACTTGCGCTAGAGTTTATTAAATTTCCACCAGTCCCAGATCCAGCTCCCCCACCACCGGCACTAGATCCGCCGCTTGCCCCAGTGGCCGATAGGAGGGAGCCAAATGAACTTGATCCGCCAGACGCTGATGTGCCGGTGATGACACTAGCAGAGGCGGCTCCAACTGTTGCAGCGTAAACTGTTGTCGGTGTTATTGTAAAATAACCAACTGCGGCACCGCCGCTCGCCCCAGAGTTCTGATTTGTTCCATCGTTGTACCCACCAGAACCCCCCGCTATCACCGTCGCACGAACCTGCGTCACGCCAGCGGGGCATGTCCAACTTCCGCCAGTGGATGAGATGGTTGTGCTGGCAACGGTCTGAGACGCGCTAACAGTGTAGGTTCCCGTTGATCCAAACGAGCCAGTCAACTGCGCTACGATCTTCGTCCCCGCAGTCACACCCGTGCCAGTGATGACGGAGTCAACCGTCAACAGGCCGCCTGAGACAGCCGTGATTGTCATTGTAGTCGAAGACGGGCCAATAGATCCCGTGGCGCTGAACCCGGTCCAGAGTCGGTTCTGAAGGTTTGTTCCGCTCGACCCGGAAACGGACGAGCCAGCTACGGTGAGCGAGCCAGACGTTATCGTTGTGCTAGAAACAGTCTGGGACACGCTGACGGTATATGTTCCGACGCCGCCAGAGCCTGAAAGAATGGCTGTGATTGTCGTCCCGGCAGTCACTCCTGTGCCGGTGATGATTGAGCCAATGGCAAGCGCGCCAGAAGTTGAGGCTGTGATCGTCAGCGTTGTCGTAGCGATTGATCCAGTGCCGGAAAACCCGACAACGATGTCGTTAACGACAATTACATCGTTGCCGACAGTGATGCTGCCAGCGGAATCGTTGACGATGTTGTTGACCGTGCCGGAGGGGTGGATGACGTTGATGGTCTTGAGAGTGCTGATGGCAGCCTCCTATTGAGTGGGAGTGGCGGGCTCTTCAGGGCTTGGAGGAGCGGTCCAAATTCCTGTGGCCGGGTCATAGGAGAAGCCAATACCGACGCTTAAACCGTCGATGCTGATGATGTAGTGACCTGCGGGCGGGGTCCACGGACCAAGGGTATCGTCCCACACAACGACGTTGTCGCAGATGTTGGTGGCCGTATTGATGACAGCATAGGTTGACATGGTTGCTCCTTATGCCGGGAAGATGGTGATGATGACTTGGCCTGCGCCGCCAGCACCAGAGTTACCGCTAGAACCGCCGCCACCGCCACCAGCGGGCTGCGTTCCCGCCGTGCCAGTTGTACCGGCAGCCCCGCCAGCCCCAGCATATGAAGATGCACCGCCCGCGCCAGCAGCTTGCGCGCCACCCCCACCGCCGCCCCAGACAGACGCTACCCCAACGCTGAGGCCTGAAACGGTACTGCCACCGCCCCCGCCGTGGAATAAGCCAGCGGTGCTAACAAGGGCACCGGCATTATAAGAGTTACCGCCGCCAACAAGAACATTAACACCGTTTGTAGAATCCCAGTAACTAGCAAAAACTGGTTCGCCCGGGTAACCGTTGTTTGCTCCCGCGCCTAGTTGCCCGCCGCCGCCGCCGCCGGAGCCAGCTCCGCTAGAATTGCCGCCGCCGCCGCCGCCATAGGCATAAACCAGTGAACCAACACTGGTCGTTCCGCCAACATTCCCGTTTGTGTTAGCCACGGTTATGGCAGTTCCGCCCGCGCCAATAGTGACCGTCTGCGTTCCAAGCGCCGCTGCGGCCATAGCAGACAGTGTCATCCATCGTTCATTGTATCCGCCGCCGCCGCCGCCGCAACCTCCGGTAGTAGTTCTTTTACTCCCAGAACCGCCACCGCCCCATGCTTGAATAAGCACACGCGAGCCATCTGCATATCCGGTTGGCCGGGTCCATGTTCCAGAAGAGGTGAACGTCTGGACGTTGATGACGGATGTAGCTGGGGTTGCGCTGGTCCAACCCGTACCGTTACTGGTCAGCACGTTGCCAGAAGTTCCGGGCGTGGTGAGGCCTGTCCCGCCCTGCACCGCAGTGACGGCTGTGCCGGACTGCAAGATGGTTCCGCTGGTGTTTGGAAGCGTCAGCGTGGTATCGGACGCCGCAGATCCCGCATCAAGGGTGACACCACCGCCACCAGATCCTTTTACTGTGACGGGCATTAGACGATTCTCCATGTTGAGCCGAATGGAACCGTTACGGTGGCTCCGCTGGCGACGGTAACAGGTCCAAACGTACCAGAATTGCTGTTGGCAGTTCCTGTTAACGTAGTGGAGGTAACCGACTGAGACTGCGTAACCGTGTAGGTCGTGGCGTTTGTGACCGCTGAGATATACGTCCCTGCGGTTACGCCTGTGCCCGTAACCAGCATACCAACGGTAAAGGGGCCACCAGAAGCAATCGTCATCGTCGTGCTGGAGGGTCCGATGACCCCGCCAGTACCCGTAACTGTCGAGGCCGGGATGGTGTAGTTGGTGGTTACTACGTTGTTATTGTTGAAGAAAACGGCATCTGTTCCCCCGCCAGTTGCGCCCCCACCTCCGCCAATGCTTCCCCAAGCGGCACCGTTGTACCCTTCAAACGATGTCGTTGTAGTATTAAATCGAAACATGCCGGTGGCGGCGGTAGCCGGGCGCTCGCCCGTCGTCCCAATAGGAGGGATCATCGACTGCCCAGTGGCATCAATAGAGATCGGCAACTCCTGCATCGCACCGGAACTGGCGGAACTACGCCCAAGCACTTTACCCGCAGCGAGCGTTATCGTGTGCTCCGCATTCCAGTTTGATGGCTGGACCAGCGTGCTATCTGTTCCATCCGCTTTTGCAGATGTAAATAAATGCTTAACTGAGATAGCCATGGCTACTCCTCCGATTAGGTTACCGTAAAGATGCCGTTGACAGCATCAAAGTCCACAGTAAGCGTCTCGGTATCGTTCAGTGTGATCGAAGAACCATAGTCCCACCAAGCAATGAGGGGCTTAGCAGGGGAGGTCTGCGTGTCGTTATAGAAAACTACGTAGCGCAACGGTCCAATTGAACCACCGGCAGCAGTGAAAACAACATCCGTACCAGTGACCTTTGCGGTGCCTGACGAGGTTGAGGATGTAATTGTTGTCGCCGTGCCGCCAGCGGTGTAGCCATTACCAGCGCTAATCTCAGTCAGATCAGCCTTGATGCTGTTAGTGTTCACGGGAGCTGTGTTAGTTAGCATTACCTTGAAGGTATTTGAAGCGAAGTTGTGCTTCCCTTCATCAAGGTCTTTGGTAAAGATCAAAAACTTATTATACGCAGCCATTTTGCGTTCTCCAGTTAGCTATGGGCTACCAAGCTTTGCGGCGAGCAAACGTCTGGGGGAACCGCCAACTCTGCCCACGATACACGTTTCTATGTTGAGCTTCAACTTTGGCCATCGCCATTGTGTTCTGAAAACGCTTCATATGGTAGATCGCCATCCGCTCATTGGAATACGGCTTGGCGATTTGCGACATCATCCGGCCAAGGACGCCATCGATAATATCGACTCCGTACTTCTCAAGTATCCAATCAGGAAGCTCAGGATACCCTTCGCGGGTTACCGGGTCTTTGACGGACAAAGCTAACTGAAGCGTATAAGTATCTGATTGGCTTGGGTAATGTACCAGAGTAATCTCGCCCGGTACTTTCATCAGAGCAGCTACAATCACGCCATCAGAATTAACAATCCCCATCAAACGCTGGATGTTAGCCACTCCAGTAGGCGTCACATAGTAGGATTTGTTGTCGTTGGTGACAGCGAAATCGATGTCCTCTGTCCAGATGTTCGTTGCGCTAAAAAATTGATCCATCGTGGAAAAGTATTCGAGCTTCAGCGCCTCGTCACTGGCTCCCGGCAGCCGGACACGAAGGTTATCCATCAGTCTGTTAAGATCAGCAGTCATAGCTTCCTCACGACTGAATGGTTAGCATCTGGGCGACAAATTTGTTGAGGAACACAGAAGCTCTAGCGTCCTGTGAGTTCTCGTCATCTCGAAGCTGGGCTTGGCCACAGATGTAATAGAGCAGAGATACACGATACATTGGGTCCATAGCGACAGAAGTCGTGGACATGCTTGTTGTCGTGTAGGTTGGGATAGAAGACCGGAAGTAGGAACGCATTAGTTCCGGGCGAAGACGCCGCACTTCCAGCAGTCCGAGGTTCATATCCTCGACTAACTCACTGTCAGAATAACGATAATCCGGGATCGTGTCCTGTAGAAGGATACGAGCATTACGGACATAATCTGCGACGGTGTCGAGCGCCATGGTAACTCCCCAAGGAAAGAATAGGAGCCCCCTTAACTGGGGGCTCCGTTTCTATTAGCCGGGGGTCACGATTGCCTGAGCAATCGCGGTGCCGTCGATGACCTTGTAGCCATAGACCTGCAAGCCGCGCAGAATCGTGCCGAAGGTCTGCTCGGAACGCATGGTCTCGACCTTGGAGACCTGCGAAGCGAAGGTCAGACCGTGAGCATGACCGGCGTAGATGGCCGTCTCACCCGAAGCAAGACCGCCAGCCGTGCCCGTGGGGAGCAGGTTGGAGGTGTACAGGGTGAAGCGATCAACCATGCCCAGACGACCGTTACGCAAGATCGAGACGCCGTCACCCGACAGGTAAGCCTGACGGAGTTCCGACTGCTTGACGAGCGTAGCAGCCCAAGTGGGCAGTACAACCCAGCGACCCGTCTCGGGGATGTTCTGCTCGTCAAGGGCCTGACCCATGCGGAGAAGAACCGAGAGGATGTCCACCTTGCCAGACGCGGCAATGGCCGTGGTGGACAGGGGGCTGGTGGTGACACCGAGGTTGATGTTGCCGGAAATCCTACCGGCAGTCGTGCCACGGTTGTAGCTGTTGGCCTGACCAAGAATGCCAGCAAGCACAGCAGTATCAATCACGATCTTCATCTGCTCGGCAGCGTCATCAGACCACATGCTGAGAAGGTTAAGGTCGGACTGAACATCCATGACGTCGTCAAGGATGGTGTTGAAGTACTTGCCGTTGTCGATGTTCAGCTCAACCACGCTGCCGGTGGGGCGCTGCAAGGAGAGCAGGCCGTCAGCACGATAGTCAGAGATGGTGATCGTGGGCTTGGTACGAATCTTGACCTTGTCGCCCTGATTCTTGATCTCGCCTTCGTAATCCGTGTTCGAGATCGCCGCGAGGACGGTCGAAGCGTAGAACTTTTCGACGAGTTTGCCAGACCAGATTTCAGGAATGAAGCCGGTCGAGGAGAGGTTGTTGCTAGTAGAACCAGTGGGGTAGATTGGGGGCGTTGTGCCCGATCCTGCGTTAGGAAATGCCATTGTTGAGGCTCCCAAGAGAGAAGATTACCTGATGCGTCCTTCCCGCTCCGCCTCGAAGATTTGAGCTTCTAGGCGATCCTTTTCTGCCTCTTTCCCCCGGAACTTACCGGAAGCGCTTTCGGCATAGAATTTAGCGATTTGGGCGCGAGTGAAGATGGGCTTCTCAGCAGGGGCACCAGAGGCCGCTGCCGTCTTGGCTCTACCCGGTGCCGCAAATTTTTCCAGAGACGGTTTGGCGGGAGCTTGTGTCCGGCCTGTCTCTTCCCTTGCGGGGTCCGTGGCAGCCTCTTCAGAGAGGAAGCCGTTGAAGAAAGCCGCTACCCGAGGGGCATCGTTCCGCTCGTACGCGGCTTTCAACATCTCATGACGAATAACACCAGAATATGGATCTGGCAACTTCAACCACGAAATAAAGTTTGGATCGAAGTTAACATCTCGCCAACTAGGGGTTCGGTCGTCAAGCATTGACTCCATTCTAGACCGGGCATCTTGCTGAACATACCCGCCTACACTCTTGAGGCGCTCCTCAAGTTCAGAGATTTTTGATTCATAACCTTTGACAATTGGAAGAAGTTCTTCCTTTGCCTTTTTACCAACAACGGTAAGAAACTCCGCGCCGTAATCATTCTCTTCCTCATCTGTTAGGAAGCGCTCAGCGGACATTTCCGACTTGCCGTGCACGGGGGCGGAGACTTGCATTGTAGCGATTACGTTCTGCAAGCTAGTAATCTGATCGCTCATGGAGCGAAGTTGCGCCTCAGAACGGTCATATCGACCCTTCATCGACTTATATCTGTGCTCCCAAGACTGGTCTTCCTCAGACTTATTCTGGGACTGTTCAGTAAAATCTTCAGAAGGTTTTTTGGTTTTTCTCTCGGATTCCTGCTGGTTTTGGGCTTCGGAGGAAGCTGTTGGCTCTTCCGTGCTCTCCTCCTGAACCCCATTACTTCCCTCAGGTTCCAAGTTATAGGCAGCCCTAAATGCCGCATCGGCGCGGGCAGCGGTTGCTTTGATAGCGTCTGGAATACGCACGTTGGGATCAACTGTACCGGGAACAAATGCTGTCATTTACGTTTCTCCTGTATCTGGTCAGCCGTCTGACGGCACTCTTGAAATAGCCTAAGGAGCGAGACGCATTGCTGCGCCCTGCCTTGAGCTACAAAAATGGCATCAACGGGGGACGAGACGCACTGGTCACGCCGCGTGTCGGTGTACAAAGAAAGAGCCGCCAAGAAGTCCGACCACTCCTTGGGGGCTACATTAGCTACTGATGCTGCTTTAAGAATGAGATCACGGTCGCTCAATAACCACGCCCCATCATACGGCCCATCATCATGAACGATGGACCCATTGCACTAAGCCCCGAAGGGGTTTTCTTGGCGTAGTTATTCATGGAACGCTGCATCGGGTCACCCTTGGTGATGGTCTCCATAGCCATGCGGCTGGGAAGAACCTCATCCTTAGATCCCTTACCAACGATCCGAGTAACCTTGTCGCCAATCATCTTGGACTTCATATTACTCTCCTAGCTCTCACCTGTTAGCCCTGTGTCACCAAAACCAAATTCACCGGAGTCTTGAAGGGAGCCCTTCTTGTACTGCCTTGTATTCTTAGAGATTTTTGGTTTTGCTATTCCGGTAACGCGAGGAATGGAGACAGCACGCTCGTGCTGCTCCAAACTCTTTACCGCACTTTTTATCTTAGTGCGGATAGCCATCAGTTCGACGCCGAAACGCCGGGCTTGGCAGCCACGGAAGGCTTCTGCTTGCCAACCTTGCCAGTTGGGCCACCCTGCGCAAACTTGCCACCGCCACGACCCATCTGAGCAGTCTGACCGGGAACCTGCGTGCCAGTCGATGTCTGCTTGCCAACAAGGCCAGTTTTTCCACCCTTAGCAAACACAACATTCTTCGAGGACTTTTCTTTACCCATAGCCATATTAGTTCTCCTTCGTTAACCAGCGCCGCCAGTTATATTTGTCCTCGGACCCATATCCTGCGTTACGTTGGACCCCTGCTGCGCACCCTGCGCCTGTGCCCCAGCTTGCGCCATCTGAGCGCCAGCCGCTGCCTCTTGCATCTTGTTGATAGCGTCCTCAGTAGGAACAATACTGGCGCTATCAAGTCCAATTGTCTGAGAGACAGACCGCAGAATGGCGGCGCGACCCTTAGGCCCAACGATCTGGGCGTCGATGGGATTAGCCGTAATCTGCAAGAACTCAAGCTGACGAGCCCTCTGGGTCTCGCGCTGAATGGCGACGTTGACGCCCATCACACGAACCTGCTCTTGACCCGTCAACATGCCAGATTGATCGGTAAGCATAAGCATATCAAAGAGTTGGGTCAGCAAAGGATCAAGGACATCTCGATCAATATTTGCTGCGACGGTTTGAAGGATTTTAGAGGCATTGCCCATAAGCATAGCAAGCCCAGAAGCTGTACGACCGGCACCGCCAGCTCCCTGCCCAGAGAGGTATTTTGGGATTGCAGATAGTTCATCGGCAAGATTGTTAAACTGTTGATAAACCCCCAGAAGCTCCTGAGAGTTGGACACCGGCTGAAAGAAGCTGATGGGAACTTGTGAGTTATTGCCCATGGGATCAGACTGAACGTGCCAGCGTTTCCATGGATACAGTTCCTCTCCGTCTTCATCAGGAGCCAGTCGGTCGTCATTAACAACCACCTGAGGCCCGGAGCTGATGGATAGATTGTTGACTAGCGCACGTAGAGAGGCGTTTGCCACCTCCTGAATGTCGCTGAGGATGTCCGGCAACCCGTTACCCACGGGAGTACCCGGCACTTTCTCAAAGCTCGTAATGAAATAAGAGTGCCGTTTGCGGGGCGACGGAGCCATCTGAACCTTGATGACATGCGTGCCTATGAGCCACGACTGTACGAAGTAGTCGCGCATTGGATCAGGAATTTCCTGCTCGCTCATGCCATATTCAAGAAGCATCCGCCCTTGGACGTTGCCATGGAACTCAAGGCAGGAGATCATCCCAGACCGATTTGTCTGAGGGTTCTCTCGGCTCTCCATGACCGCGCGCTCGCTGTCAGTGGTATCCCAATCATCAGCAATGCCGCCACGACCATACTCATCGAGCACAGCGCGAACTTCCTCAGTGTTGTATCCCGGCAGATCAAGGAGATCGTTCAGGTCTGCACGAGTAACGCGGGTACGCTCGACAACAGAAGCATCTTCGATGTCAGATACGCCCGGCGTCCACCAAATATCAAATGGTGATACTCGGTTCCAGAATAGTTTGGGCTGCTGAGCAATTGTTGCTTGGCCATTCTCCCACACAACTGTGGGCACAATCCGCACGGTTGGCCCTTTGATGCAGGCAAAGGGGAACAGGGGAAGGTCAACAAGGAACTCAGCCAGAGCTTTATAGAACCCACCCTGCGAGAGTATCTCGTCAATTTTCTCCTCAGCTACTTTGGACTGCTGGATAGCGCGCGCCTTAGCGGCCACCCTCGCCGCTTCCATAAGCTGGAGAGTACGGTCTCGGATGATTGTCGGGTTCGGTGGGATGCCTGCCTGAGTCATGGAGGCAATCTCAACCTGCACAAGCTGCTGAACGCTATCAACAATCTGAGGAGGCACGTCCGGGTCTTGGGGAGGAGCAAGACCCCATGGACGATCTGGAGCAAGATACACATCCCGGAGCAGCGAAGACGCCCCTCGGCACTTCATTGCAATGATGCGCGCGTAAACCTCAGACCCACCAAACTTCCTAATTTCCGCTAGTTTTGTGGCGTCGTAGTGCCCGTTGAACGCCCGCAGGGCGATTAGGAGGCGCTCCGACCAGCCGGACATGGCGTCATTACGGTGCTGTTTCATCATCTCAAACTGGGTACGCATATACCCAGCAAGGTTAGACATCACCGGACCTTCAGCCACTTGAGAAGCGGCGCGGTCCTTATCCTGCTTCTGAAGCGCAGTCTCAAGTTGCGCTGGAGATACGACGCGCAGGACGCCCCGCTGACCGATTGTATCCGCCATTATCCTCTATCCCTACTGAGATTATGGTACTTGGGGGTAAACATAAGACGGTGCTCCGCGAGACGGGCCTCGACGTTTCCATGCACGATACAGTATAGTCACCCTGTTTGACAACCATAGGAGAAACTTTATGGCGCAAGTATCCGTGCCAGACCCCACTATCTCCGAGCATATCCTCATAAAACTGGCCAGAGAGATCGCGATGGACATCCAAACCATCGACAATATCCTCCGGGACAACGGTGTAGACGGCGATCAATGGGAAATTATTCAGGCTAATACCCGCTTCCGTATGCTCCTTGAAACAGAGACGTCGGCGTGGGGCAGCGCCCTAAACACCCAAGAGCGCCTTCGTCTGAAGTCCGCATCCGCGCTTGAGGAGTGGCTCCCCGAGCTTTTTATGCGGATGAACGACCGCAACGAAAACCTCAACGCCAAAGTCGAGGCCGGTAAACTCATCAGCCGCTGGGCCGGTGTTGGCGGGACTGGGACGCAGACGATGGAGGGCGGTGAGAAGTTCTCCGTCACTATCAATCTGGGCGCTGATAACCAGATCAAGATTGAAAAAGAAGTCCCGTACAAAGTCATCGACCATGAGGAGGACTGATGCCCAACATTAACTACTCGGCTCCGCCGACCTGTGCAGCGTTCATGAAGTCCAATAGTTTTGGCCGTCTCATCGCTGGCCCCGTGGGCTCCGGCAAGACCACCGCCTGTTTGTTTGAGTTGTTCCGACGGTCCTGCGAGCAGGCACCGGCAGCGGACGGGCTGCGCTACACCCGCTGGGCCATCGTCCGCCAGACGCTCAAGCAGCTCAAAGACACCGTGCTCAAGGACATCACAACATGGCTCGACGGCATCGCGCAGTACAAGGTAAGTGACAACACTATCTATATAAGTATCGGAGATGTGCGCTCGGAGTGGCTGCTCATCCCACTGGACACCCCTGAGGACCAGCGCAGGCTTCTGTCCATGCAGCTCACGGGCGCGTGGATGTCCGAGGCCATCGAGATGGATGTCGGTATCGTTAGCCCTCTGGCTGGCCGCTGTGGACGTTACCCCGCAGCAAACCTTGGTGGTGCCACTTGGTTCGGCATCATCGCCGACACCAACATGCCCTCTGAGGGGTCTCCGTGGCACAAGATCATGGCGCTGGCTACACCACCGGATTGGCAGATATTTATCCAGCCGGGTGGAATGGAGGACACCGCAGAGAACCTTGAGTGGCTCACCCAGACCCCCGAGACGCTCAAGCTCCCCATAACATCAGAAGGCCGCAAGGCGCAGGGGCGTACCTACTACGAACGCTTCCTCCGCTCAAACGCGGAAGACTGGTGTAAGCGTTATGTTCACGCAAAGTTTGGAGATGACCCCAGCGGCAGCGCGGTGTTCCGCGAGAGCTTTAAGTCTAGCTTTCATGTGGTTGAGGGCGTTACGCCAGTATCTGGACATCCGCTAATCATCGGACAGGACTTTGGGCGCGACCCCTGTAGCATCATCTGCCAGCTCGATCACAAGGGACGCTTCCTCGTAATTGCAGAAGTGATAGCCGAGGACATCGGTCTGGAACTGCACGTCGAGCGTAACCTGCGCCCCGCCCTCATGAACCCTATGTTTCTGGGGCGCGCTGTTGCGATGGTAGGTGATCCAGCAGGTCGCTCGAAGGGCTCCATTTACGAGGAGACATCGTTTGATGCTTTGAAGCGTATGGGGTTCATGGCGTTCCCCGCACCCACCAACGACATCGACCCCCGCATCCGGTCTATCGAGGCGTTCTTGCTGGCACAGCGCGACGGGGGTCCGGCCATCCTCATAGACAAGGACAGGTGCCCTACAGTCATTCGTGCGATGTCTGGTGGGTATCGCTATGCCAAGATGCGGAGCGGCAGGATGAAGCCTACCCCTGACAAGAACGAATACTCGCACGTTATCGACGCCCTTCAGTACGCGGCACTGGCAGCTCATGGTGGGATGGTGGGGATGATTTCTGGGAGGTTGCAGACGCGCCCACGACGAGAAGGCCGCAGCCGTGTTCCTTCGGGGGCGTGGACGTAAAAATTTAGTCTAAAATTTTTGGAACCCCCTGCTCTTGGAGTGGGGGGTTTTTGTTTGTGTTGTGTTAGTGAATGGTTTTTTGGTGCTATGTATTTTTGGGGGACTCCAAAAAAGACCCACCCCCCACCCCCCTCCGCCTGTCCACATACCCCGCCGGGTAGGGGCTTTCCCCAATAGCTAGGGCATGGATCGCAGTGATCCTCCAGCATTCCCCAATAACTACAGTATGATTGGACCGGCGATTATTCCGGTAGGTTAAATCCCACCCTGCGACGGTTAAGGTCCGTGCTCAAATGGCGGGGTCATAACCGTCTGTTAAAGCTGGTAGTCACACGACCGCCCGATAGCAAGGGTCCGGTCGTGTGATGATGCTACCTCACGGGGGTAACATCATCACATGATTTCAGGAGGTGACTATGCAACGTGCGAGTAATGCAATGCGCCGCGCCTCACAAGCGCGGCTGGATCGCGTCTATACGATAGGTGACGCGATAGGCAAGGCGTCCACCGGCCCCATCCGTGGAACCATCGACGTTACTTACGAAGGTAAATCGAAAGGTTTCGCCATCGAAGCAAAACTACCTTCGCCTTGCGATGATCGCGAACAAGCTGAGTTCAAGGCGCTTATGGCCATCCGGCACGAAGCTTGGATCGCGCTTACTGGCAAACACATGAAAGGGTGAAACCATGAAAGATGAATACGCTTACAATCGCAAGATGCAAAAGTTCAATCAACAATTTGCCAAGATGCCATCGCGCGGGGATATTATGTTCCGGTCGATGGGTAGCGGGGTGACATATGACGTCAAGCCTATGTCACGCCACGCCTATGAAGCTAAGCAGATCGCAGCCTGCACGGTGCGCACCTATGCGCCCGTTGGGGTTGTGTCGCGCTTCGAAGGTGCGCCATCGACCCGCGCCCGCAAGATTGCCGCACGCGCCGCGATACGTAATCAGGTTGTGTAATCAGGTTGTACAACCGCAGCTCTAATAATCCGCAGGCAAGCCTAGTCCTATATATATATATATTTTATTCTTAATTCTTAATTCTTTATTTTGATCGCAGTACCTAAAATCATTCGGTCGATGGTGCAATGTTTTGCGCTCATCAAATCATAACATCCCCACTGGAATCGACGTTTAGCAAAATGAAGAATTAAGAATAAAATTTTATCCAACAAAATCAGTACCTTACTAGGTAAGCGTTGTATAAGTTACTAAGAATTAAGAATTAAGAATTACGGAATCGAATTCCCGCACGCAAATGTTTGGCAATCTTTGCCAAAAGCACCCTCTTGCGTGCGGTTCCCCAATAGCTAGGGTGCGACTTACCTACTAACGTAACGTATACACTCAACCCCCAAACCAAAGGAACCATCGCCATGAATACAACCTATAACACTCTCTCGAATTCTTCCGCGCTTGATGATGGGCGCAAGAATTACCTCGCAGACGTGCGGGAACTTGGCCGCGAATCCGCCCTCGGCAAGGATTCCTTGCCCCGCCTCGCCATGCGAACCGTCGAAGCTGCGGCTCTTGGATACATTGGCGAAGACTTGGCCAAGGAAATCTACGATGATTATCTTACCGCAGAAAGCAAGAAACTGAATCACACGGAAGGCGGCAAGGCTGCCAATGCAAGCAAGCTCAAGGCGCTCATCAAGATGGGGCTCTTGCCCATCGATGCGGTAGACGTGATCCAGCGTGCTGCATCTGAGCACGCCGCCATGCGCAAGGAAAACCTCAAGCCTCAGCCTGCATATGCCGCTTACATTAGCGTTGCCCGTGCTCAACTCGGCTCACCTAATAGCGAACTATCGGACGATGAAATCCGTGAAGCTATGGGTACAACCCCCAAGGATAAGACTGCCAAGGATTACATTCGCAGCGCTGCCAAGGCATTAGAGAAGTCTCTTACTGTAGAAGGTATGACAGTCTCTGAGCGGGAACTTGCCGAGTCCGCCCTCGCCCGTACATCAGAAGTACTCGCCATGATCATGGCTCGTGAGGACCGTGCGGAGAAACTTGCGCAGATCGCCATGCTGCAAGCGCAGGTCGCCCACTAAACCATAACACCATAACACCATAAGAGTGGGCAATTGCCCACTCATTAACACCCGGTCGGTCTAGCCGTGCCGACAAGTCAGCGGGTATCCGGGATGGCTCGGTAGCGGCTCCTCCTTTTCTCCTCCCTCCCCACCGCTTACCCACCGCTTACCTAATGAGGTACACCATGCGCAAGCCCAAAGGTTACACGGTTAAGGACATCGCAGATCGCTACTTCAAGGAACAATGCCGCAGGCTCGGGCCGCTGCGCCTCCCCCGCTCCAAGCGCGCGTCGCGCACTCATGCCGCATAATCACGCCCATACCTCAGGAGTAACCACCATGATCTATGAAGCTACCATGACGGACACATTCGCAGGCGAGGCGAACTATTGCTGGGTAAAAAAGTGCACCTTCACTGCGGATGATAACGCCACCACCCGCACGATTGTGCGCAAGGTCAAGGCGCTGCTATGTGTCACTGGCAAGCACGAAACAGATGATTACGGCGACGAGATTGCAATCCGCCCGCGCGGCGCTGCGGTAATCATCTTCATCCGCCCATGTCCTGAAGATAACTTCGCCTTCTAACCCCACGAGGTAAACCATGCTCGCCATCATCGAAACCACACTCACCATCATCACCATGGCCTGCGTGGGCGCGCTTGCCGCAATGTTGTTCGTGTAATGCGTGTCACCCCCATAACACCATCATACCGCACTACAAGGTTCCCCCAACACAACCCACCAACCACTAGAGGTAACGATGACAGAACAGGACGAATACCCAACAAAGTACATGGCAATCGGGAGGAACAACATAACCGGACCTGCGATGGACACGCCGCGCGAAGCTGCGCAAGCTTTCTTCGAGCGCTACCACATGAAGCGTATCTGCTCAGTAGTCGAGGGATATACGGATGGATTTCGGTGGCGCAGCGTGCCGACTAAGCACAAGTACTGGCGGGACATAACACCATCGCAGGTGAATGACCTGCTCCCCATTAGCTAACCACACTGACCTATTGAGGTAACCCATGAAAACCACCACACGAATGCTGCCAACCCACTGGGCATCTGCGCTCATCAACGGTGACCTCTCGGGGTACGATGGCGAGGAACTCGAAGCAATCCGCTTGTTCACTGCCGATATGTATCGCGACCATCATCGATGCTGGTGCATCGACGTCGACTCCGAGTCGCCATCGTTCCTCACCTATCATGACGCACGCCTATACAGCGTGCTCGCGTGCGAGTGTTCACTCTTTACCTTCGACGTAACTCCAATCGAGGATAACAGATGAGCGTAATCTGCATGGTGTTTGGTGCGTGCCTGACTCTTACTGGCGTGCCATCCGTCCATGATGGCGACACCATAACACTAAAGAACCACCACATCCGCATATACGGTATCGATGCGGAAGAACTGGGTGAGCCTCATGGTGAGCGTGCGAGGCTCGCGCTTATAGGACTAGTTGGTGTGATGCCGGTTACCTGCGTGAGTACAGGTCACACATCACACCAACGCACCATCGCCCGATGCCGCACCCATGCAGGTAGCGACATAGGTGAAGCACTTGTGCGTGCCGGTCATGCACTAGACTGTAAGAAGTATTCTGGCGGGGTGTACTCTCGCTATGAGCCTGCGGGCATACGTGCCGTGCTCGCACAAAAACCATACTGCTAACCCACGGAGGTAATAATGGTATCCCAAGTCAGAGATGCAGTTCTGCATCAACGCGAAACATATAAGGACAATGACTTCGAAGGGCCGAGGCTGGTCATGCCGTCTTTCTTCCTGTCGAAGGATCGAAACACCGCACTGCGGGAGATAGTAGAACTGCTGTTCGCAATTCAAGAGGAGACTCGTAACGACTACATAACCGCAACGTCCGAAGAGATTAGTGAACTGATTGACTTGATCGAGAGGAGTTAACCATGAGGCAAGAAACTAAAGACATCATGAAGGCGTTTCTCAAGCGCACATCGCGCCGCTGCCAACGCACCATGACAGACGG
>Ga0114974_10000486_pt1 | contig 33039 bp, 51 predicted proteins | sample S_130206_EF_Meta_FD_87318 | JGI IMG/M metagenome (GOLD analysis project Ga0114974, IMG submission 87318) | Freshwater microbial communities from Lake Simoncouche, Canada to study carbon cycling - S_130206_EF_MetaG | ecosystem: Environmental > Aquatic > Freshwater > Lake | place: Lake... | reverse complement strand
CTGATTGGGAAAAATACAAACTGTATTACTTTGCATCATGGTAAAAATAAACACACGACCAGTATTTGTAGTTGAAAATCCAAATTTTCTAGGATTCTCTACACCTGAAGGACAAGCACGAGCCGAAAAATATAAAGGGCCGCGGCATACGGCAGCCAAGTTTCAATCGCTGTATATTCACGGATCACTTGAAAGGCATTGTCATTATGACGTTGCTTCATTCGCATGTGGTACCGTAAAAGATAAAGACGTGCAACGTGCCGTTGTAATTGATCCACAAGAAGAGTGTCAAGACTCAATCTTAGTTTCAGTACACTATAATGATGCACGCTATGGTTTGGTTGTTCGGCCGGCAGAAGCAAGAGAGACATACAGTTACTTAAAACAGACACGTGAGAAGGCAAGTGCTTCTGGTTTTTCACGAATATTTCTATAACTTTGTTTACAAATAACTGTAAGTGTGTTATAATACTTCTATGGAAACATCTGATGATACCGATCCTCGCTTTATAGAAGAAGGAGACATGATCATTTTTCCAAAGGCCAATTGCAGAGTGTACATCACATGGAAAGATAAATTTGAAGGAATGACCGTTTCACAAGCTCGTAGAAAAATTAAAATATTTCAGTCGAAAAGAGCACAAGACGAAATGATCCACTATTTGAAAGTCAAAGGTATAATAAGATAAAAGTATGAAAAGTCCTATAACAGATTCCTTAGCGCACAAGCTATATGAAAGCGGCGCCATCGCGCCTGTGCGAGCCGCAAAAATGATGATGCTAGCACAACGCTTTGAAAGTCAATTGACCGAACAGCAAGGGCCTCAGTATAGCATTGAAGAGATTGCTGATTACATCTCTGGTTGGAGCATGGGTCCGTATGAATCAGTTCATGAAATTGGAAAAGCAGTATTGCTGAATGCTCTATCGCAACTGCAATGTGATCAAGACGGCATTGCTGCAGTGCGAGAACGAAAGCAGAGCAGATAACATGAAACGAGTTGCTGCCATCGCGTGTGGATGCATCATATTATTATGTTGGGTAATACTAGAAGCAACGGAATTGATTTGGGCTGAAATTAAACACAATATGAAATTTAAAATAAAACAATGAACAACTATATCAAAACAGGAATTTGCAGTCTGCTATTAGGATTGTCGGGAGGTATTGCATGGCAATTTGGATTTGTTCCAATTGGATTTGTACTTATCTTTTTTATGGTATTGGCTCTCGTGTGTGGCCCTGATGTCTTTGAATAAAAATATGAAAAACGAAATCATGGAAGCTATTAAAGAAACTTTTAAGAATGACGTTATCATTGAATATCGTTGCGCCATCAGCGAGAAACTTCACGATGCTGTGTTTGATGAACCTGAATTTTACATTCAGCGAGAAATTGATAGGATGAAAGAATCTGGTAATACCGAGCTTAAAATTGTCCAAAACCCTAAAAATTTTAATTTGGCAATATGAAAACAATCGCACAACAATTAAAGATTAAAGACTTTCCATTCATCATCAACGATAAGGATGGCAATGAAATCTATCACGAAACCTCCAGTGGCTTTTGGTGTAAATGTGAACGTGATACTAATGGCAATGAAATCTATCACGAAACCTCCGATGGTTTTTGGATCAAAAGAGAATATGACGCGCATGGCAAAGAAATCCTTTTTGAAAACTCATATGGTTTTTGGAGTAAAAGAGAACGTGACGCGCATGGCAATGAAATCTATTACGAAAACTCCGCTGGAAAAATCATTGATAAACGACCAAAGGTAGTTGAATTCACATTGCAAGAAATTGCAGATGCGCTTGGTATTAACGTAACACAATTAAGAATCAAAGAAAATATGAAATACAAACTAAACATATCCAACGGATGCACAGCAAGTGGACATTTGGAAGTCAATGGCACATCTTATTCTTGCGAAGACAAACGATACGAATTAACAGCAGAACAGCGCGAGCAGTTTCATAATGATTTGTTCGCGGAAATTCGCCGCAGGCTTGACGACAACGAAATACATGTGACTGATTTGGTGGAATTGCTTGAAATTGAGGACACTCATTATTCCGAAACTTGCGATCAGTGCGGCGACAATCAAGTAACAACTTATTACGAATTTTCAATATGAAAACAGCAGAATATCACAACGCCATTTTTGACGAAAGATTTGAGTTGTTGCCAGAACATCAACAAAAAATAATTAGCATGTTTTTCGGTTCGGTATGCTACAGTGTGGCGGAAGCCGTGATTGTTTGGATGAACAGTATGGATTGTTCTGAGAGTGCAAGAGAAATGATTCTTGACTATAAGAACGAATATGATAAATTGATGGACAAATATGAATATGAAAAACATAGACAACATTAAAGGATTAATAAATAAGGAACTGCTACAAAATCAGATTGCAATCAATAGTGATGGGTATGGATCGGCATGTGCAAATGTTGCTATCAATATCATGGAACATCTGGATGGATTTGAAGGAGAATTCAATATCGGATATAGTCCTGACATGTCAACTCCACATGGAATCATCTGTAAATGTGATGATCAGGGAGGAATTACAGGATTTATGGCTGGTGTTGCTAGAAACATCGTGGCACAATGTTATAAGGATGGATGGAAATTTTGGCTTGCTGGTGTAATCAGTTCTTACGATGTAGATAACGCCGAAACACTCGAAAGAAATATTGAGAACATTTCAAAGAATGGTTTTGTATCTAAGGAAGACGCTACGAAATATGTTGAAGCTCTTGTAAACAGATATAAAGAAAATTTTGGATCTGTAAAATAATTCTCGACTGTGAGGATAAATTGATGGACAAATATGAAATACAGAATAAAAGAAACAATTAATGGTCATAATGTCAGCACCTTTATGATTCAAAGCAAAGTTTTATGGTGGTGGAAAAACTCCACATACAGTGAAGAGCACAGCTACGAGGAAGCGGAAGTCTGGATTAAAAAACTACAAACAAAAGAAGTAAAATATCATACCGTAGAACAATAAAATGCAAAGAGAGCTAAAATTTAGAGTGTATGATACACTGGATAAAAGATACATCAAATGTGATGAAGGATACCAAGGACATTATGTTCTTTCTTTAAAAGGTGAATTTCACAATCTTTTAAATGGATCTGGTGGCAAGGAATGTGTCGTGCAACAATATACTGGTCTTGTAGATAACAATGGTGTTGAGGTTTATGAAGGTGACATTCTAAAATGCAAAGGATTTGACGATTGGTTTGACACGGTAGGATTCCATTACAATGTAACTGTAAAATACAATACAGTAGAATCAGGAGATTCACACATTGCAGGATTTGCTTACATTCCTATGGATCGCGAAGTGATTGGCAACATCTTTCAAAATCCCGAACTATTGTGAAAGATAGGTGATTTACGGATCTTTTTCTATACTGGATATACGTCCAAAATCTTTTTTCATTTTGATGAAAAAAGATGTGTACATCTGCCGCTTTTTATGGTAGAATAGTCCTGTAAGGAAACACCACATTATGATTACTCTCGCTCCAAAATACACCAAGCATTCCATCCATCTCGGCGTTCAAATCTACAAGCGCAAGGCCAATACCGGCACAAGCGGTGGAGCTTGGTTGGCCGTCTCGACGACCTTTAAATCTTTGGCACGTGCCAAAGCTTATTTGGAATATCTTGAAAGCAATGGAAATCTTGTAAACAAAATCTAAATTGGAAAACACCACAACATTATGAACAACATAGAACACAACCGTCCTGCCTTTGTCGAGTCAAAGGCAACCAATTATCCATATCTTGCCGGAGGATTTCAAGCATTGATCAGCGGCCTAGCTTACAGTTTGGTTAGCAAAAAGATTGTCGGTTACGACAAATATGATGAACTTAAAGCTTATTTTGAAGGTGAAATTGATCGCATCAAACAAGCAGAACGCACCATTGGCAAATGGACAACCAACCCGAACGAACGATGATATCTAAAGACATACTTGATAAAATGGATCATGCCCGCCGCTTCCTCGCTGCTCCTGCACCAGAAGTAGTTGGAGATCTTATTGCTGAAATTAGAATCCTCACCGCGCAGCGGGACGAAGCAGTCAACAACTACGAGACGGCTCAATTATTAGCTGTCCGAGTTGGAGAGGAGCGGGACAGGATACTTGAGGATCGTAAAAAATACATGAATCTTTATTATGATAACATTCATAACCATGGTGATGAATGACCAACAACCTAACCCCGAAACCATGAACAACGACACACATCCAGAATTATGCAACCATTGCAAACCGCTAGTTGAGTCATCTAAACTAGAATGGATCAAACTCGGAGGGCAGTCAGTCTCAATACCTAAAAAGCCATTGCACTGGGTTTTGCGAGATAAATACTCCGATGACGTAATAAACGCGAACGCCAATTATTCGCAGCAACTCGCGGCTAAATCTCGCGAACTTGCCACCGTCACCGAGCAGCGGGACAGGCTGGCAGTGGCTTTAGAAAGACTAGAAAAAACAGCAGGTGGGCGAACATGGTGGGACGACCCAGCAAGAGTTCAAGCACGACAAGCCCTCCAATCCCTAACCCCGAAACAACTATGAACGACACACCAACACGCAATTGTTCTGTGCTCTTCATTGGGGGGCTTGCTGATGGGCAACGCCGTCCCGATCCTGAAAGCCCATACTGGAAAGTGGCCGGTGACGCGCCAGCCACCCGCGCCGATCACGACTTCTCAAAACCGTTCGAGTATGTGCGAACCGAGGATCTCTATCGCCGCGAGCGTCTGCGGTCAGGACGGGAAGAATGGGTCATCTACGTGCTCGACTCGCTCACAACGGAGCAAGCCATGGGAACAATGCACTCCAATCCCTAACCCCGAACGAACTATGAGTGGACTAGACGGCCTTGGATGGCCAACTGACGATTTACCCGAACAAACTACGAACGACACACCGACACCTGACACGGATGAACACGAATTTCCGTGTATGACATGGGCATCAAATGATCACCCAATGGTTGTGCGTGCCAACTTTGCCCGTAAACTGGAACGCGAACTCACTGCCGTCACCGACCAGCGGGATCAATGGAAAGCAAAATACATCCAGCAAAACAAAGACCTCGGTCATGAACTCCGCGATCCAAACGGGACTATCTGGAGCGAGTGCAAACGCCTACAAACCGAACTTACCACCGTCACCGAGCAGCGGGACAGCATCGACTCAATGTATCACAAGATCATCAAAGAGGTGCTAGAGTGCGACCCGATCCCAGCTTGTAAACGGGAAGAGGATCAGCTTGAGCCACCGTGGGAAGTCATTGCTAGAATAAGAGAGCAGCGCGACAGGCTGGCGAAGGAAGTCGGACAACTCAAATCACGACTCACACAAACGATGGGAGCGGTCACAATCAGCCGAAATGGTTACGTGCCAGACCTAGAACAGCAGCGGGACAGGCTGGCTGAGGCTTTGCAGAGCGTCATTAACGAAGATGGAACACCTATGAGCATCAACCGCGCTAACAAAACCCTCCAATCCCTAACCTCTATAACCATGAACACAATCGACACAAGATTAACACAAGCAATGGAATATGTAGAAAAAGCTCAACAGTTTATGACTGAGCTTGGACATGCAAAATATAGAATTTGCGGAATGGTAAGCAAACAAATGTTGTACGATTCAGAGCAAGAAGTTTCCATATTGCTTGGAAAACTAGAAGCGGCAGAGGATGCACTCAGAGATATTGCTTGTTTTATGAGTTGTGGAGGTTATAATGATGTTGGACTTGTTGAATTTGATCCAGCGCACTATGCCGATAAAATCAAAGAAGCTATTACAAATCAACTATTACATGAACGTGAAACAATTAATTGAACGATTGCAGCAATTTGATCCAGAAACAATGGCTGTTGTTTCTGGATATGAAGATACTGGCGGTTACAATGAAATTTCAGAGGCTGGCGCTATTCGCCTAAACTTGAATGTCAACAATGAATGGTATTATGGCAAACATGAATGCAACGACGACGGAGAATGCCATGCCATTTGCATAAGATAAAATTATGAACACACCAAGAATGACAGAAGCATGGGACAGATCTTCAAGAACGGCTGATGGGTTTTATTCAACCACAACTCCTACGAGTGTTTATGCTCACAGTTGTTATGAAGAAGGATGCAAGTTGGAACGAGAACTCGTTGCCGCACAAAATGAAATTGAAAGGCTTAAAGCACTATTAGTAAAAGGCCATGGCGCTGTAACAATATCACGCAACGGCTACATTGAAGAGTTGGAATCCAAATTGGAAGAGTATAAGTTGGCAAGTGCCGATGAGCGTTTCACTGTTGATGAGATTGCAGATTACATTTCTGGTTGGGCCATGGGTCCATACGATTCCGTACGGGAGATTGAACAATATGTACTAAAAAATGCTCTGAGTCAATTAGAGTGTGATCAGGACGGCATTTCCGCAGTGATCCGGCACAAAAGAGCGCATTTTGGCTCTGAAAAGCAGTAAAAATGCACTTTTGTTGAAAAAAGATGTTTACAAGTACCGCTTTTTATGGTAGAATAAGAATAACAATGTAACGAAACACCAATCAACAGTATGAACAAAGTTAAGCTTACTGGTAATCAAAAGAAATACCTAGCAAAACCAAAGACAAAAGATATTGGTAATGGTACACGACTAATCTTTGCTTATACTGATGCTGAACTGAACACAATTCGACAACTCCAGGAGTTGGGCATGCTACAACGGTATCCTTCTACTTCTGGTTTTTGGGAACTTACAGACGCAGGAAAAGAATTTCAAAATAATCTCAAAATATGAACGCAGCATACGAATTACTAAAACACATTGGAAGTCGTACCGTGATGTATGTACAACAGGTTCTATCGTTGATCAAATGCAATCATTAGGCATAACATGGCAACATGTTACTCCTCAACCTATGGCAGACAGTGTATGGTTTTGGAATTGTAGCAATGTTCCTGAAGATCTGCCAAAATATATTACACACATGAAACTGAATCCAATGAAATGCATCGGTTGGGGTCTATCGGAAGAAGATGCAAAGAAAATAGAAGATTATAATGAGTAAAATTATAGCAATTGGAGACATACATGGAGAGTTATACAAACTGCATAACTTATTTGACAAACTTTCAATCAATAAGAACGACACACTTGTTTTTCTTGGCGATTATATTGATCGAGGAGAACACAGTAAAGGTGTAATTGATCATCTCATCAAACTTTCAAAAGATTACAACTGTGTTTTCTTAAAAGGCAATCATGAAGCTTTCTTTCTTGAATCTTACTCAAAAATCTTTGGATCAAGTGCATGGAGCAGCGATAACGGTGGCGGTACACCCCAAATTTTTAATTCATGGATGATTAATGGTGGCAAAGCATGTCTACGCTCATATGACGCTCAAGCACTATTAGAAGGATATGATAACAAAGCAGTTTATACCATGAACGAAACACATGGGCATTTCTTCAGAAAATTAAAGTTGACATACGAAACAGAAAACTATATTTTTGTTCATGGCCATTTGGCACATGAGCAAGATGTAGAAGATCAAGAGGAATGGCAATGCATTTGGGGACGCTATAGCGATATTTGGCCGCACAAGTCCGGCAAAATTGTAGTATGCGGACACACTCCACATCCACATCCAATTGATGATCGGTTTAAAATTTGCATTGACACTGGGTCATTTAAAATGGATGGGCATATTTCTGCATTGGTAATTGACGATCACGGCCATAGCTTTGTAGAAGGACGATAATGAACACACTAGTAATTAGCGACATTCACTTGGGCAGTCCGGTAAGTGATAGAAATAAAGTACTAAAAGTGCTATCATTAGATTTTGAGCGTCTAATTATTAATGGTGACTTGTTTGACAGCTACTCTTTTCACAGGTTTAATAAAAAAGATTGGGCTGTTCTTAGTAAGCTTCGCAAACTTACCAAAACTCATAAAGTCATTTTGATTCATGGCAACCATGATTCAAATGGAGAATTTTTAAGCGCCATTATGGGCATGGATTTTGTAGATAATTATCGCTTTGAACTATGTGGTGTAAAATTCTTTTTGGAACATGGTGATCAATATGATCATTGGATTAAACATCGACCATTTATTACTTGGGTGTTTACTGGACTATATTTTTGGCTACAAATGCTTGATAAAAGTCATTATCTTTCGCGACTAACAAAAAAGATGAGCAAATCTTGGATTGATGCCAAAAATATAGTTGCCAAAAAATTTATAGCAAAACACGGATCCAAATATGATGTGCTGCTGGCTGGACACACGCACTTTCCTGAAATTGTAACACATGAATATGGAACATATATAAACAGTGGAAGCTTTTGTGAGAAGGCTTGCTCTTTTGTTGAAATTTATGATGATGGAAAATTTAAGCTCAAAAATATTTAAAACACTAATTGGTTACAGCTAAGTATAGTACTGCAATAAAATGAACAAACATATACAAACATTAATTGAATTTAACGCATGTGACGCGTTCGTTGGAAACGCACTTGATTATGCGACAGACATTCTGACGCGTTTGGAAGATTGGCAAAACATGAGCAGCGCACAAATGCGATTGCAATGCGGTGAATTGACCGCCGAACAAATTAGAATTGTTCGCTCCATTCTCAATGTAATAGCTCCGACGGGACAATAATGCGCAGCAAAAATCTATATCTGGTATAGAGACAGCAACTTTTTTTCACTTTTGAAAAAAAGTGTTGTACATCCTCAGCGTTTTATGATAGAATGACTCTGTAAGGAATATATGAAAACACTAATACAGAAACTGGTAAGCAAGTGCAAAAGAAAAAAGCCGACTTATGGATGGTCCATCTTTGCTCAAGATGACTCTATTCATCTTACACGCCGCGTAATTGAAGCTCAACGCAAGCAACTTCAAAAATTAATTTAAATAAACCGAGTATGAGTCTGGAAAAAGCAATAGCACACGGCAAAGAAAAACGCAAGCCGTACCGAGGCAGCAAGCGATTTGATTGTAGCTGCCGAAACCATGGCAGTTGTGGCTATTGCTTAAGCAACCGCACACTGTTTGATAAGAAAGCTCGTGCAGCGCTAGAAGGTCAAGTGGATGAATGGTTTGGTTATTGGAACTATCCTGACCCAAGTGATGCGACTGATGCTGCATATGATGAGGGTCTTAAGAAGATTGGCGTTGACCCCTGGGACTTTAAAACGCGTAAAGAATTGGACATATAAAACACCGGATTAAACAAGTCACTCTGGAGGTAAAAAATGCACTTTTATGAAAAAAGTTGTTTACAAACGTTCAAAAATATAGTAGAATAACATCATGCAAGACAACAAGCCTAGTATTTTTCTTTTCATATTTCTCGCTGCCGTCATTCTCGGCCTGTTGCACATAATCGGAGGATTTGATGATGCAACTGTTCGTGATCTTAACAACCAACATTTGCTTCAACCAATTAAATTTTTAAACAAATAAAATATGACTAAAAAATCAAATAAAACAGTGCTTCCAACCGAACCGGAAGATTGGTGCGAACGTATGGTGCAAAAGTATCCGCACGTCTTATGGGAAAGCGATGCAGTTGCCATTTCCGGATTGCCTTCTGGATGGGAAAATACTGTTGAAGATTTGCTACGGTGCATTAATGAATATACAAGCAATCCCCGATGGGTATGCGACAATTCATACGCTTTTAAGTTTAAAATTGCATACAATTCAATGCTGAGAAAATTGTTTAAAAAGATAAAACGGCGTTTCGGATTTCATCCATCGAGCCTAATTTGTTCAACAGATTCTCATTACAGTGAAAAATATCCACGTGCGGTAACGATTGGTCAAATTAAAGAAAAGTTTGCATCACTTCGAGTGTACTATGATGGCGGCGATGAACGCGTAAAAGGAATGATTGCAATGGCCGAAAACATTTGCGACATTACATGCCAAAGCACCGGAAACCGAACTGGAGTCTACACAAATATTTCAGGGTGGGTCAGCATACTTGACCCAAAAGTTGCAAATAAAATCAAAAAGGAACGAGGAATCAAATGAACAAACCAAAATTTTACTATTCACAATTTTCCGACGACACCATTGATTGGAGGCCTCTCAAAATTGGTTGGTGCCTAAACACTGTGGTAGGACAGTCTCGAGACTGTCCGTATCGTGTGCGCTATTTTGACAGTGAACACAATGAAATTGACTATGACGTTGTGCGTGAAGCCGAACGTGAATATGAGCTTATTCAAAATATCATACTCTCTCTGAATAAAAAATTTACAATTAATCAATAACAAACAACATCCAACACCAATTATGAATTACACTAATTTAATCCTACACTGCATCATTTATTTTTCTGTAAGTTTTGCACTAACAAATGCCCTTTTTACACATATCTTTGAAAAGAAAAATATATTTTACTCTATAATTTGTTTTATCGCTTTTGCGGCATTTTTCTGTCACGTCTTTACCGTCTAATTTATGACTCAACATGTTTATCCTAACCGGGCGGCTGCTGCGCAAGCATGTCGACAATACGTTGAAGAATTCTATGCATTGCAAGAACGGTATGGAGTCACTGAAACATGCGATGACAGTTGTGTGCAAACTTACATTCACGTACAATTTTACGATGAGTCTGGAGCAATTCAGCAATACACTCATTGGTAAAATGTGACACGCATAACGCCTCCTTAGCACAGTGGTAGTGCATACACACAAAAAGGCACACATTTTTGACCTTTTTGCGAAGAAAATGTTAAAAACCGAGAGTTTTCTACAAAATTTATTCTATGCCACGCATATGCCAGGCAACCTTTTTCACTTTTTATGAAAAAAGTGTTGTACATTTGTTGTGAAATAGCTTATAATAACCATGTAAGCCAACCACAACATTATGACTAAATTCACAGGATTCACCAACAAAGCCACCGCAGCCGCCCTTCGTTCCGAACTCAATGCAGTTCTTGCCAAATTTGGCGCTGATGCAAATCTTGAGTTTACGATTGGAACCATTCGGTTTACGAGTTCGGACGCTAAGATGCAAATTGAAACGAAAGTCAAAGGTGCAATTGGTCGCGAAGATCGGATTATTTCCAATTTGATCGCATCATACGGCCTCAAGGAAATTGGGCGCAACGGCGAAAAACTCGTTAGTTACAATTCCAGAGCACATCGTTATCCAGTAATTTACTCGCACGGTGGTAAGAAGTACAAAACCTCGCTTGAACACATGAAGTTTCTCTTCGCTAAGTAATTCACAACAAATTCTAATATAATACAGATATGACTGATGACAATACTCCCATTTGCTACCCTTACCTCACTGGCTGGCTTGAACAGACTCTTAGAGGTCTTACCTACGATTTGGTCGCTAAAGGATTGGTTGATCGCGACAAGCAAGAAGTGCTCGAGAAGATCATCAACGAAAAGATTGAGAGCGCTATCAAAGCTGAACGTGAGTACTCTATCGTAAAATAACAAACTTTGATACAATATGTATGTACAACTCACAAAAAATATAGTATAATATGTCTATGAAGATTGATAAAGCACACATCCACAAACTCTTATTTGAAGGTCCAGCCCTCGTCACATTTACAAAACAAGATGGTACACTTCGCGAAATGAAATGTACACTTGCAAAACACCTACTTCCACTCTCTGAAAATACAAAGGTTGAAGGTGCGCAGCGTGTAGAAAATGACAACCTAGTCAAGACATACGATCTCGAAAATCAAGGTTGGCGCAGTTTCAATGTTTCAAACGTAATTTCAATTTTTAGCACACATGAGTAATATATTTAAAGCGGGCAAGGTAATTGCACCTGATGCAAAATGGACTGGTGATGAACCTGATTGGCATGGTTGGGAGACATGGTCTGTTGAACAATTTTATAAAACTCGGTGTCGAGCACTTCGATTCTATAACTACTATTTGAGTGCACTTGATCTCAGACCTATGGTTTTAGATTGGATGAAAAAGAATGGATATACAAAGGTGCAAATCTCTCAAATCAAAGACGCACCTCCATATATTATTCCAACCACTGTAGGTAAACTTATTCGGTGTATGGAACGAGGCATGCCGTCAATGCATCCACAAGCACAAGAACATTTTGACTCTCTGCCATTTCATGAGACTCCCCCAATTGCAAAAGATGACGCTGAGCTTGTTCGTGCTGAAATATCAAAGGCTCTATCAACTCTAGCAGTTGAGTCTCGTTCTATCGAGAGCACCAATGAAGTTGAGAAAAAACCAAGGGCAACAAGTCCGCTTGATAAAATCAAGGACAAGGTAAACAAGGAAATTATTGTACTCTTGGAAGAGACACTTGACACATGGGCAACTACAAAAACCGGATCTGCCTTATGTAATATGACTGCGCTGCTGCGTGATACAAAGACACCAGCTCTTGGTTGCAAGACTATTGCTGATTGGATTAATCGTCACTTGTCAGAATTTTCAGGTGCATTCAATAAGGTCGACCCACAACTCGTTGAAGGTTACTCGCACTTTCCACGTCCTGAATTGAGAAAAATTGTAAAGACCTTGGAGACTATGCTCTCTGATGTGCTTGTTCACGCGAAAATTAAAAATTCAAATCGCAAGCCTCGTCAGAAAAAGGTTAAGGATGCAACAAAGCAGGTGTCAAGACTAAAATATCAAATGCATTCTGCTGACTGGAACATTGATTCAGTCTCGCCCTCACGATTGCCAACATCTCAGTGTGTCCTGTTATTCAATACAAAAATCAGAGCACTGAGTGTCTACTATGCAAGTGGAGCAGCGGGGTTTGAAGTAAAAGGAACAACCTTAAAGGGATTTGATAAGGGCACAAGCTTCTCATGTACCCTGCGAAAACCACAGGATGTGCTCAGCACAATCTTAAGTTCGCGACCAAAGCAGCTTGAAAAATATTTGGACACTCTTAAGACCAAAAAGAAAGCGGTCAATGGAAGAATAAACGAACAAACAATCATCCTAAAAGTAATTGAACACAAACTGTAATATGTCCGAAATTAAAATACCACTGAAAATATTGTCAAAGCAAGAATTTGCACTAGAGATTGAAACACGCGTGCGCAAGCAGGGCATGGATTATCTAGAGGCAATAATGCACTATTGTGATGGAGCCGGCATTGAAGTTGATGATGTGTCAAAGCTTGTTGTTGGGAGCTTAAAGGAAAAACTTGAAGCTGAAGCACAACGCGTTAACCTACTTCCAAAGTCTACTGCCTCATTGTTTTGATGGTATCTGAAAATTATAGAGTGTCACCATTTGAGGCATGGCGTATAGGCATTGCAATGCGTTTGCATTTTGCTGAAGGAAGTTATGACGCACTTAAATTTAACTTTAAAGTGCCACAAACACAACGCTCATTTGAGACTCGTCGTGACAAGTACTTCTATGAAAAGGTTGCAAAAAGCTATCCAAAAAAGCAGGCATGCATAGAATTTTTTTTGTCAAATATACTCTCAGGCAAGACGTGGATTGGTGATATGAATGGTGAAATATACAGTCTATGGCAAAATAAGATGCAATCGCTCTCATACAGTTTTAAAAGTGAGTTGTCAGATTGCAAGCATTATTGTGACCAAAAGGGACTCTCATTTGATGACCTATTGTCCTGTGCTAACGAACTTCCTCCACTCTTTAAACTATACTTTTCTCAAAAGATTTCGCTTGAGACCTTGTGTGCACTTGATGTCTTATGCAACTATTGTGCACATATAAATAAAAACGTATCTGACCCCATGGGACTTCTGCAAGAGACTTCTCGTATAGTGGTTGGATATAAACCATTTTTGCTGCCTAAAATAGACAAACAAAAATATAAAGAGCTTGCAATTAATGCATTTACAAATCTTTAATTTTTGTTATAATATTCTAAGCAGTGGAACAACAAAAACAAAAAACAATACACTGTAATACAAAACATATGTCGTTTAATACACTAAAACAAAATCGGGCATCTTCAATCAATAAACTTGTTGAAGCTGCGGAAAAAATTAATACTGCTAAAACCTATGGTGATGACCGTCTTTGGTCTCCCGCTGTAGATAAAGCAGGTAATGGTTATGCAATCATTCGTTTTCTTCCTGCAAAGGAAGGCGAAGACTTGCCATGGGTTCGCTTCTGGGATCATGGATTTAAAGGACCAACTGGTCGTTGGTACATTGAAAATTCTCTCACGAGTATTGGTCAACCTGACCCTGTTGCTGAGATTAATAGCGTTCTCTGGAACAGCGGAAACGAAAAAGATAAGGAGATTGCGCGCGAGCGTAAACGTCGCTTGCACTATGTAAGTAACATTCTTGTTGTAAGTGACCCTGCAAATCCAGACAATGAAGGCAAAGTATTCTTATACAAATTTGGTAAGAAAATCTTTGACAAAATTATGGATATTATGCAACCACAATTTCAAGATGAAACACCAGTCAATCCATTTGATTTTTGGTCTGGTGCAAACTTCAAATTGAAGATTCGCAACTTTGAAGGTTATCGTAACTATGATAAGAGCGAATTTGATGGAGTCTCTGAACTCTTTGGAGGAGATGAGGCTAAACTTGAAAAGGTATACAACACGCTCTATTCACTTAAAGATTTTGTTGACCCATCAAGCTATAAAAGCTATGCTGACTTAAAGCGTAAGCTTATTGAAGTACTTGGTTCTGAAGCATTGGCAGGATCAATGACTGAAGAACGCTCTGTCACAGCACGCGCTGAGTCAATTGGAAAAACAACTGAAGCTTCACTAACATACACTGAAGTTGAAAGCCCCGAAATTGATTCCAAGGATGATGATGGCGATGACGAGTCATTGAGTTACTTTGCTAAACTTGCTCAAGGCTAACCTATAACCCAACTAGGGGGAGAAATGGCGTCTGCTATTCTCCCCCTTTTTTTCTTATGATATTCCTAATACGAGTGTTTACATACATAAACTGTATTGATTGCAAACGACACCTCGAATCATTGCGTGAATATTGCGCTCGTACCCCGGCAGAGTTACAAATTATAGATGTAGATGATGAAAACAATCTACCACTAATCTTTGAATATAAGATTCAAGGAGTGCCACACACAATATGCTATGACATAAATGGAAAGGTTCTTCACAGCTTTTTTGGTGTAAAAACCTTTGAAGAGTTTATGGACATTACCTATAGTTAATATCCCATTGCCATACTTCCAGTGTATATTGGCATGTGTGTTGGAACATTATTGCTTACGCTGTTGCTTCGCACACTGCTAACGTTTCCACCATTATTATTTGTCACATTAACAACTGTTGTATTTGCGCTGTTTCCTGCTGCATTTAAGGCAGCTCCAGTTGATATTTGTGCAGGAAGTATATTTTCTTTCCACTTATAATCTGCGCTCTTATATTCATCCCAGTTTTTATAACCAGCAGCCATGGCTTTTTCTTCATTTGTTAATGTCGAAAAGTTTTTAGTCTCTTTTGCCATTGCTATTTTTTCGGCAGATGATGTTGCTGGTTTTTCTGAAAAGTCACCAGTCGCACTAGAGTCATTTTTTGAAGTGTCCTTTGCTGGTGTACCATATGCATATTTGTAAACATCATCAGGTATTGCTTGTGATATCATAGAGAGAGGATCATACCACTCTCTCTTTATATTTGGATCAGGAAGTATTGCCTTTAGTATTGTTCGGTTAAACTTATCAACAGTGTCACTTATATTTCCAAACATTCCTGAAATTGTATCAGCCGCTCCAGCAAACAATTCGCCAATCTTGTCTGGAAGACTTGAAAAGAAGTCACCTATTGTAGTAAATATACTTCCAAGGAAACTTCCAATTTTTTCATACATTCCAAATGCAAAGTCTACAAACTTTTTGTATAGATCTGTAAATGAAAAGCTGTCTAAAAATGCAGAAAACTTTTCAAAGCCTAGCATACCAGCAATCCATGACACGCCGTCTTTTACTAGATCGAGCAGACTGCCAATGACAGAGTCAAATAGGCCAACAAGTGCTCCTTTTATACCACCAATTATTCCGCCTTCCTTAAAGCCTTTCATAAAACCAGTAATTGCTCCATAGATACCCATTATAATTGTCAATGGCCATCCAAATATTTTACCAAGTCCAAGTAGCAGACGGCTTACTCCCTTTAATAGTTTACCCAGGACGCTGCCAAATTTACTGCCCACAGTAAATCCTTGTTTAATTCCGCTAAAAACCTTTGCAATAGTTGAAAATGTAGACTTTGCTATGTCAACCATGGTATCAATTGCCTTTAATAAGGGAGAGTTTGAAAATACAGCAAAGAGTCCTTTTATTTTACCTACTAATGTAGATATACCTTTATACAAACCAGAATTTTTAAACTTGTCTATAAATTCAGTGATTCCTTCAAATACACTTGCTAACTTTGTTACAAGTTTTGAATTTTTAAATCTCGCTATAATATCATCAAAAAACTTTCCAAATTTAACGAAGAAAGAAGTTACACTTTTATATGTTTTACTATTTTTAATTGTTTTTGTTAATCCAGAAAATATAAAACTAAATTCACTTAAAAACCCAGACACTATGCCTGCTAATCCACCAGCAATAAAACCAAGTGCGCCAAATATTCCAAGTGAGCCGCCTCCTTTTGATTTTGCTTGAACAGCGTCTTTAGCCTTTTTTGGCTTTAAATCTTTAAGAGTATCAATTAATTCTCCGCGATCCTCACGTTCTTGAAGTTTATTTTCGGTGAGTCGTTTTGCCAACACCACATTAGAGCGTATTAGGACATCAAATTTACCTTTAATATCAGTTGCTAACTCTACAAGTTTAGGCATTACTGCTGTGCCTTGTTTTGCTATGTTTGAAGCAAGAGTATATCCAAAACTGTCAACCGTATCGAGAATAAGATCTTGAGACAGGTTTGAGCTTTGTAACTCCTTTATAACTCCTTCAACTGCTAGTGATTGGTCCATTTATTTTTGTTTTTGTTCTTGTTCTTTTATGTAATTTAGTAACAATGATATGTAAATTTCCCTCTCCCACGGAATCATGTTTTCCAGTTCTGATAAACTATACTTGTGATGTTGCATCAATGCAAAATTTGTTTGGTAATAGTTTGTTAAACTGTCATGTGAGAGGGCTACTCGAAAAAAGCTTGTGCTCCTGTTAAGATAAAATTGTTTGCATGTCCACATGGTTTGCATGTAAACTCAACGGCATGTTTAAGTTTTGGCGCGTTTTCTACGAATTTTTCAATTTTTGTTAGTTGTGATCTGCTTAGAGAGTTTACAAATTCTGAGAGTTCTTTATGTGTAGACTGATCGGCTGGATATACTGCACTCTCATCAAAAATAGATTCAATTGAAGCAATAATCATGTCCGTTACTGTTTCAGCCGTAACATCTTCTGCAGTGACAATTGACGACATATCACCAACGAGTATGTGACGCAAGACAACACCAATCTTGTCTGTAAGCATAACTTTGCTGTCGACTTTTTCAGTTGGCTGTGTTACTTCAATTTCATCAATGTTTACTGAAACCTCAGTATACTCTTCACATTTTTCACATTTGCACCGAATGTCACTAATTTCACCGACACTCTTTGCTCTTAACTTTAAGAAAATATATTCAAGGTCAAATGATGTTAGTTGTTTTGCCTTTACTGTACCAAATGTACATGCTTCAACTACGCTTTCAATTGAAGACATAATTTGTTTTTGATCATTGGACTGTTGCGCAAGCATCAAGATTTTCTCTTCCTTAACCAAAAATGGTCGATATTCAACTGTTTTTTGAGTTGAAGGAATTGTCAATGTGTATTTCGGTGATTCTAATATTGGAAGTGCCATAATGTTGTATAATATAGGTTGTTAGTTATTTATTCAAAAAATTAGTTACTACCCTGTCACATGCAAATGTAACAGTCACGGTAGAAATTGTGTCCGTAGATGCATTTGCCAATTCAATTGCTGCAACCTGAAATGGATATGCATTTTCAAGCTTGACGCTATAAATTTCGTTGTCATCTTCATCAAGTTGTGAAATTATAACTTCACGCACATACTTATCAATGTAGTTTAACAGGTACTGTTGATCTATTATTGTATTGAGCCATGTGTCAAATGCTTGCTTAACAAAATAGTTGTTTGTTAAGTTAAATGTTATTGCAACATCGTCATCAAGCACTCCTGTAGGAATTTTAAATGGTCGGCGTGTACCATTATCATAGTCTAATGTTGTAATTTGTTTTCCTGGAATTGAAACAGACTCACACATAAATGATAGGTCTCTTGCACCCTCTGTACTTAAACCAGGCATATTTGTAATTTCAACGGCAAACCGGTTTGCCTTTGCAAAACCGCGATTTCGCTGAACAGCAAGTTTAAAGTCACTTATTGTAGATTTGTTTGCCATAGGTTAGACGAGTTTACGGGTTTTTTGCCAAATAGAACTGTTTGTTGCATTCATAAATTTGTCGGAAGGTAAAAATAGTGCAATTTCCCATTCTGATGGGAGTACCTCTACTGTCTTTGAGTCGACATGATCAAAGAGGTAATGTTTAAAGCATGCCTCAAATGCACGTAGTTTTGACGTGCTGCTTAATAAGTCATAGCTAAGTTTAAACCGTGTTGTCTCATCATATTTTTTGTTGTTTGTATATTCCATCAGACGATCAAAAAATACAGCACGTGCACGTGGGGGAAGATAGTGTAGGTTTAGTCCATAGAATCCTTTTTTTGCCGGACCTACCATAAGTATAAGTGGAAAACGGTCATAGTATGGAAGAGTCTCTTTGCCCTTAGGGTCATACAGAAACATAAACATACGGCCAATTAGTGGCTTATTTCGTGTCTCTAGGAGTGAGTCAGTTAACACCTTTGATGGCGCCACACCTGTCATTCCACGAATCTTTTTCAAAAACCAATTTGTCGACTCCTTTGTACGTGGTAATATCCCAGCGCGCTCTGCCTGTGATTGTATTTTTGAAAAAAGAGATGACATATATACTCTATTTATACCTATTTTAGGTGAGTAGTTTTATGCCGAGTCCTTGTATGGTTTCTTCTGTCCATACTTCAAAATACCATCCACGGTCGCCACAATACTCCTTGGCAGCACTCCACTTTGATATGTTTTTTGCATAGGTCAGTACCTCGGTAATGTATGCCTTTGTCTTTCTCGTTTTTACCTTTGGTGCAAGTGTTTGTTTTTTAGGTTTTATCTCAATAAGGTATGTGTTTCCATTTTTAAATTGAATTTTAAGATCAACAAAATAACGATGCATCTTATTGTCGGTTTTACATCGGTATGGAACTATTGTTTCTTCGCTGTTCCACTTTACGACATCAGCGTTTTCATCACACCACTTAAATACCTGACGTTCCCATAGAGAACGATATGACACTGCACTATAGTCACCATCATATTTGCTCTTATTGACTACTCTATATTTGCCGCTGTAATACTGTCCTTTTTTCATATAAATAGTTATATGTTATTTTTCCCAGAAAAAATTGACGAACTAACTCGTCGACCATTTATATATTTTACTTGTGATGATTCAAAACGTGGTGCAAGCATTGCGCTGCCTATGCCTCCATCAATGAGTTTTGGCGATGAAGCTACTTATAATAATGCTGAACTTGGAATTATTGGTAGTGCTGTCAACTCTTTAGCAGGGCAAGTTAGTCGTGGAGCAGGTGCTGGAGAGGTTGTGTCTAGCGCAACAGATTCTATTAAAAAAGCATACAATCAATCAAATATAGGATCTATTATTCAAGGAATAGGTGCTTTGTCTGGAGTGCCAGAAAATCTTCAGTCTGCAATTAGCATAGGCACTGGTACAACACTCAATAAAAACATTACTACAGAGTTTACCGCGTCAAATACACGATCATATAGTTTTGTGTTTCAACTTATTGCCCGAACTAAAACTGAAAATGATAAGATTAAAGGCATAGTCCAGGCGTTTAGACTAGGAGTCTATCCAGAAGGAAATGATTTTCAATTAAAATTTCCACCAAAATGGAAAATAAGATTTCAACGGGGAGGGAGTGAAGGTGCCAAAGAAATAATTGATGATATTCCTAAAATAGGAGATGTTTATCTTACTGGTGCAACAACTGTCTATAATAGCAGTGCAAATATGTGGAGAACTGATGGTTCACCATTAGAAACAACTCTCACAGTTAATTTTATAGAGACAAAAGCACACACATTAGAATCTCTGCCAGAATCTTTGCCAAAATAAAATATGTTTAAACAATATCCAAAAACACAATATGATCTATATTCTGATGGTTCTACATTTACCTTGACAGACATTACTCGTGGGGTTGTGGTTGATCGCTCACGCCTACCAGATGACAGTTTGTTGTACACATATTATCAATTAAATAATGGTGATCGCCCAGATGTAGTGTCTCATAAACTGTATGGGGATATTCAGTATTATTGGACATTTTTTATTACAAATGAATTTTTAAGAGAAGGTCTTGCAGCATGGCAGTTGTCTTCAACTGATTTTAATAAGATGATTGCCACTCAATATGGTAAATATTCTGCACTCACCTCTTCAATTAATACATTTAATAATTTAAACGACAGTGGATTATGTGATCTTTCACTTATACCACTATCAGAAGAATATTTGCCACATATACGTCTCTCTGATGAGTCTGGTGGTCGTGCGAACATAGTCAAATATGATGGAGCTCGTCATCAACTTGTAATAGAAGACATACATCGTATTCAAGGTGACACTCGAATTGAGATTTCTCGCGGTTCTTTTGTAGATGCATCTGACCGATTTCGAATTATATGGGTTGGTGGACCTGAAACAGATGCTTTAAAAGATGAGTGGGTTAACACAATATATAGAAACATTATCAAGTATGATGCTATCGGTCTTGCACAATCATTAGAAATTGGACAAACAAAAGAGCAATATGTCTTTGGAAAATTTATAGCATTTAACACAAATAAAAATTATCGTTGGACAGAATATTTTAATGCCGCGCATGAATATTACTCACCTGATGGCTCTGTAGTATCAGCATACGAAACTCTGTCAGACAGCAATGTTGTTTCTCCAACATATAAATCATTCTATACACTTGAGTCTGAGATTAATGATGAGAAGAGAGCACTTAAAGTTATACGTCCTGACTATATAAGCGAGTTTTCAAATCAATACTACAGCACGCTCTTAGGCGAAGTATAATATGGCAACAACATCATATATAAACGCTCCAAAACAAGGGAGTGACGACTCACAAAAGATTCCAGGAAGATTCTATATAGAATATATGTACATGGAATTTCCAGATGTTTCTGGCAATAACTACAATTATAAAGTTGATATACGTGAAATTGTAACATCATTTAATATTACAGCCGAAATATTTTCACCAATACTTACGCTTAGTGGGTCTATTCGTGATACAAACAATAAATTAGGTAAATTTTTAATCTCAAATAACATAGGTAATAGTCTAACTGGTCAAGAAAAAATATATTTAAAAATTGTTTCTGGATATGATGATGAACAAAAAGAAATAATCCAAAGATTTGCTATAAAAGAATATCCAAACTACATAAAAACTTTAGATTTTCCAAACAACCAAATATTTACGTTTGTTGCTGTATCAGAATTTGCATACACTGATCGACTAATGAAAATATGTCGCCCCGTAAAGCAAAATACATTTGCTAATATAGAAAAAATCTTTAAAGAAGACCTAGGATTGGCCGAGGTCAAATTAGAAGGTGATGGCCAAGAGCCAGTAAGTAAATTTGATGGGTTGATCACAATACAGAACCCGTTGAGCGCTGCTGAATGGTTGCGTTCTCGTTCATTTGACCAGGATCAATCGCCGTTTTTCCTTTATAATAAAGTCACATATCCTGGCAATGATGCGGGCACAGTATATTTTGCATCATTTGGTGGACTTGTAAACAATCAAAAGAGTCCTTCAAAAGACCTAACATACAAGTATCGTCAACGTATAGAATATGAGCCAGGCACGGCTGAGGCATATGCTGAAGAACAGACGCGAATATTAAGTATGACTTCAAATTTAAAACTTGATCGCTTAAAGACTGCACTTGAGGGTGGTTATGCAAACCGATTAAATGTTACAGACTTTTCAGCAAAGACCTATTACACACTCGACTATACGACAGAAGAATCAAAACCATATCGTATTGGCAAAATGAGTGTAGTACCATGGAAATCAAATAAGTATAAAGTTGATGGAGCATCAAATGACGGAAAGACGCTCTATGACGTGCCAGAAACTAGTATTTCTAGTGTGCAAATTAGTTTTGCCCCAACATATGGAGACCCATCAACAGCATTAACAAATTCTGTTACATCGTCACTCTCCCAAAACATTCAACGTGCAAAATCATTTGTAGCTAGAATGAATGAATATGATCATGAAATTATTGTCTATGGAAAGACACGACTAAATCCGGGCACAATACTACTATTAGAAGTTCCAACTGTTCAGAAATACAATCCTGATGCAAGCGAAGTAGATTTGGCATTTGATCAAATAGTTGCCGAAAGAGCACCACTTGATGCAACTGTATCAGGACGTTACCTTATTTCTGTTGCATCTCACAATTTTGTTGATGGTGTCTATACATGCAAAATAAAATTATTTAGAATTGAAGATCTTCCAGTCACAAAAGACAGCCAAACAATTCCAGTAGAGTTAACTCCGCCACCTCCTACTGAAAATCTAACTGGTGTTTTACCTGATCAACAACAAGCATAAATTATGAGACTCGATAATTGGTTTACTGCAATAGTTACAAATTTAGCCGACCCATTAAATGCTGGACGGGTACAAATACGATGTTATGAATATCATACCACCGATGAAGGTGACTTGCCTGATGTTGACCTACCATGGGCACTGCCGCTGCTTCCAGTTACCAGTGCTAGTTCAGGTGGAACTGGTACAAGCGCAACTGGACTCCTAGTTGGTTCATGGGTCTTTGGCTTTTTTAGAGATGTTGACAATCAAGATCCTGTTATTATTGGATCAATTCCTGGTGTCGAAGCGCTAAATGGACAAGGTATACCTGACACTGCAACAAGCAGTTCAATTGGAATCGCTGCAACATCTTTATATTCAAGTGGTGCGCCTATAGGTGGTCCGGCTGACACATCTACTCTTGACCCTGATATACCGACAATTAGTGGTGCGACAAACAGTGAAATTGCTCGTAACCTAGTTAACATTGCTCGAACACAAGTTGGTGAAAAAAATGGATCAAAATATCTTGGCGGAGGGTTGCCATGGTGCGCTGCATTTGTAGCATATTGTTTGGTTCGTTCAGGCGTGCCAAAAGAAGATTTGCCATCAAACCCAAATTTTTCATGGTCATATAAAGAATGGGCAAAGGGTAAAGGCTCAAAATATGTTGCACTTGCTGCTGATAATACATACCAACCTGGTGATATTATAATTCGCCATCGAGGAGCTGTAGGATCAGGGTTTGGCCATATTGGAATAATATCTGTAGGGTGCAATGATAGACGAAATGAAGCACACTCCACAATTGAAGGAAACACTGGAAGCCCGCGAGGAGTCTATGAACGCACTAAAAAATATTATTGGCCATGTGTCTTACGATGGAAATCTGATTCAGACGCGCCATTAGCTTAATTTTTTTTAATAAATAATAACATTATGGCAGGTCAAGGTACATTTGGAACTCCACATCAATCAAATCAATCTGTTTATCCATACAACAATGTGACACAGACACGGTCTGGTCATTTATTTGAAGTTGATGACACACTTGGCGAAGAGCGCATACATCAAAAACATAAATCTGGTACATACTATGAAATTGCATCTGACGGCACCTATGTTACAACTGTTGTTTCAGATCGATATACAACTGTGTGCGGCACTGACACAATAGCTATAACTGGTGATGCAAACATTGCCGTTAATGGATCTGTTAACCTAACCATAAATGGAAACTATAATGTTGAAGTTAATGGAAACATGAGTCAAACCGTAAAGGGCGAATATAAACTAAAAGTTGGTGCTGCACATAAAACTGAGGTTGGTGGTGACATTGCAGAAAACGTAGTTGGCAAAAAAGATAGCGTTATTGGAAATGGACTAATCAATACAGTACGCGCAGGAGGAGTAAAAAATATGATTGTAGGTGGTGTTGAAGACACTAATGCTGGTGACTACACATCAATTTGCACTGGTTCAGTTTCAATGACTGGACTAACTGGCATGAGTTTATCGTCTCCCGCTGGTCCTGCTACTTTAGGCGGATTTGTTGCCGCAGTTGATAGTGCAACAACATTAACGCTTACTGGTTTAGCAGCCATTAATATGACAGCCCCACTTGTAAACATGACAACTCCACTTGTAACTATATTAAATGGTGCACTTATTGCAACTCTTGATGTTCGTGCGCTTGGCGGAGTTGTAGGTTTATCAACGCACACACATGTTGAAACATCATCTGTTACATTACCAGGATTAGGATAATATGGCTATTACAAAATTTTTATATATTAGGCTGGCAGACAGCAATGGTGATGGATTTGACATCAATACTACAGGAATTCCGTTAACATACAATGGAAACACCAGATCAGTTGTAGACCTAATTACTGGTGTCTATAGAATTACACAAGAGGCAACATCTGGACCGGGTGCACTTCCATGGGTTATTCAATCAATACCCTTAACTGATGTTAATATAGAGGTTACTTACAATACTGGAATTCCTGCCCTCACTAATGTTCCAAAAAATGTTGGGAGATATGACTACAATATACGCACTACTCTAAAGAGTGACCCGACATACAAAGGTTATTTTACAACAGAATATTACGGCACAATTCCAGTTGACATTCCTGGTTGGGAGCCTGCTGTTAGAACTAATGCATTTAAATTAGATGTTGGTGGCATAGCATTAGAAAAAGATAAAGACACATCCAAGTATCTACTCATACGGCCGTGCCCGCTTACAATAACTTTTGGAGACACTGTTCGTCCATACAACAAAAATGCACAAGCTATAACTTACACAACCTCACCAAAGGTGTTGGATTCAACCTCAGCAGATTTTGGTAAAGATATTCAAGTTGGTTTGGCATACGCTGGTACAAAGAGCATTGCTGCATATGCAGCGCCAGTTGAGATTGGAACATATTCAGTCAATGCAAATAGTATTGATATAAATTATGTTGGAAGTGCCAGTACAACATACACAATTAGACAACTTACAACAACTGAGGCCGCGTCAGCTCAGCAAGAGTATGACGCATTGGTGCGAGCCCTACCACCCAAAACACAAAATTGGGTAGACAGCAGTTCATCATTTTCCGATAATAACGCTAAACAGCAATTTATTGCAAGTGGAATACTTTCAGTTTTAGGAGAGATTAATGTTGGAGAAAACAATGCAGCTATGACTGCAGTTGCCGGACTTGATAAGGCTGCTACAATTATCGATTGCACAAAAAATCTTCCACAAAAATTAATAACTGCTGTAGCAGTAAAGTTGTTATCACTCGTAGCAGCATATGTTCCGGGACTTGGAATTATTAATTTGATTACTCAAGTTCAAGCAATTATTAATGATGTTCAAAAAATAATGGAACTTATTGAGTTTGTTAAAAATAATCCATATGCATTTCTTGATCAAGTGCTGACTGCATCTGGAGCCTATAAAAAACTTGGAAGTATTGCAAATGAAACAATAGCAAATATTGAAAACACATTTCCAAACTCAGCATCAACTGTAGGAGATGTCGGTCAGTTTATTACTGATGTTGCAAATGGTATAATTGATGTTTGTGAAGCTGTTGACATTTATGGAAATCCAATTGCAAACAAAATAACAGCTGACAACACAGCAGTACCAACAGCAGTTCGTGGTTTTATTCCTCTTACAAATCAGCAACCAAGTGCAGCAAAAACTGACTATGAATATTTCCAGTTTCATTTAAGAGATGCATTATATAAAGACGGCGACAAAATTAAGAGTTTAAAAGACTCTGGAAATGTTGCTGAACTACGAGACTATATGACAATGCTTACAGCTGTTCATGAACTTGCATACAACTGGCATGATAATATTGCATCTGTAGCAGCACCAGTTGGACTCTTAAGTGTGTCTCAAGCAACGCGTCTTCAAAATGTTGAAGACATACTTGGCACTGCTAGTGGGTTATTACAAGGCATCTATGGTACGCCTAATGCAATCAACAGTTCTGCACCAATAAACACAACATCTGCCTCTGGTGTGCGAGAAAACACGTCACCAGCAACAGCTGGTCTAAACGCTGGATTGACTGCAGCAGCTAATGGACTGCGTGCAGTCTCTGGAGGGGTGTCTGCAATAGGAAGTTTTATATCAGGTGAGACACAATATTCACTGAGACTCTTTAAAAATGAATTTAATTTTGCTGTAAAACAACAACTTGCAAAACATCCATATTGGTCAGCCAGTACAGTAAAAGAGTATAATGAGCGAGTACAACGAATACACTATGAGATGCAAGAGGGCACTCCAGCAATTCTCAGCAATCCAGCGTTTGCAAAAATATAACGTATAAATAGAATATGGGAACTTCCTATTTATTGTCAGACTACAATCTTTCACAGTCATCTAACGTAGCACGTCAGCGCGTCTATGCTGATCTTGACAATTCTTTTTCGGTTCATCCAATCTATAATGATGTTTTACCACTTATAGATCTTGACGCAGTAAAACAAAGTCTTAAAAATTTACTCCTAACAAACACATATGATCGTCCATTTCAACCAAACATTGGTTCAAATATAAGGGAATTGCTTTTTGAAAATGCAAGTGTACTAGTTGAACTTGAATTGGAAGATAAGATACAAAGAACTATTGCACTCTATGAACCACGTATACGCAACCCAATTGTAAATGTAACTGATGAATCAGATAAAAATGCATATCGAGTTTCAATAGGTTTTGAAGTTTCATATGATACAAACACTGAAATTATAATCTATCTAACACGCACAAGATAATGAGTACACAATTTTCACAGTCAGTAAACGTCACAAATTTAGACTTTGTTGATATAAAACAAAGTCTTATTGATTATTTCAAATCAAATGACAGCCCATTTAAAGATTGGGACTATACTGGTTCAGGACTAAATACATTGATGGATGTGTTGGCACACAACACCCATTATAACGCAGTGTTAGCGCACATGGCTGTAAATGAAAGCTTTATTGACTCTGCCCAATTACGCCAAAATGTTGTCTCTGCTGCAAAACTAATTGGATATACCCCAAACAGTTACACTGCTCCAAAAGCAAAAGTTAACCTTTATGTCAATAGTCGTGACTCTAGTGTCAATAGTTATATAATTCCTGCAGGCACCAGCTTTTCATCAAACTTTCCTATTCCTAGACAGAGTGCTACATATAACTTTATCAACCTAACAGATATTGAATGTACACGTAATCAAACATCTGGTCTTTTAGAGGCAGTCGATCAAGAAATACATCAAGGATCAATTCAAACACGACGCATACAGATCAATTCAGCTGAAGATAAAAACGAGTATGTAATCTCTGATAAAAATATAGACTTACGCACTCTAAATGTTGCTGTATATCAAAACAGTCGTCAAGACATTGGAGAAGTATACACAAAATTTACTGATGTTACAGATATAAATGAAACAACTCCAATTTATTTTATCTATGAAAACTATTCTGGCAACTATGTAGTTTCATTTGGAAATGGTGTCTTTGGTAAAAAACCAGACAACTTAAACATTTTAGAATTACGATATTTGGTTACCGCTGGAGATGCTGCAAATACAAGCAATAAGTTTTCATACAACGGTGGTTTTGATAATCAAATATCATCTGTGTCTGTACAAACCTCAAGCCCAGCCTTTGGAGGGTCAACTAATGAATCAATTGGTAGCATCAAATATAATGCACCACTTCAATATATTGCTCAAAACCGTGCAGTTACTGCAGATGACTATAAGACACTCATTCAAAGTAAATTTGGAGTGCGTTCTATGGCTGTATGGGGTGGAGAAGAAAATAATCCGCCACAATATGGAAAAGTTTTTATGTCAATTAAAAAATCTGACGATGAAAACGATATTTTCTTAAGTTCTGCTGAAAAAGAAGAAATATTACAATATATAAGCGGTAAAAAGGTGCTGTCAATTTTACCTGAGATTGTTGATCCTGAATATATCAACATTGTTCTCGATGTGCTATTCAAATATAATCGAAACCTAACAACACTTACAGTAACTCAACTGCAAGATAAAATTAAGGAAACACTTGTTGCGTTTAGTAATAATTATTTAGAGTCATTTGACGGTGTATTTAGACATTCACAACTAGTTCGTGCTGTTGATAATACAAGCCCTGCAATATTAAACTCACTTGTTCGAGTTTTTGTATCCAAGACATTTACTGTTGCGGTAGGTGATCCTAAAAATTTAACAATAGAATATGGCACAGCTCTTACAATTGATGATGGCCTTGCAATTGTAAAATCAACTGGATGGGTCTCTGGTGGAGTAATATACTATATAGGAGATGCACCTCATGCAAAAGACACCAATCTTCGACGTCTCTATAGTTATTACATTGACAGCAACAACAATGCTATAGTTGAAGATTCAAATATTGGAACACTCACATTGAGTACTGGAACGCTGTCATTAAATGCATTTGGTGTTGACTCTGACACCGCAATTACAATTGATCTATTACCAAAATCAAATGATATTGTTTCACGTCGTAATCAATTAATTCGTATTGACACACCTAGCATTAATGTCTATGGTGAAGTTGACACAATTGCAATTGGTGGATCAAGCAAGTCTATTGACTATAACACATTCAGCCGAGATCGTTAACCATGTTATTAAGTGTAGCAAATTCTAGACCACGAAACTTAGAGAGCTCTCGAGTCTCGTCACTATTTCCTGACACCGTACAGGAGAGTTCAAAAACACTCATAGAATTTGTTGAAAAATATTATGAGTATTTAAATGTTGTTGGATTGCCATCAAGCGAAATAGCAAATATAACATCTGCAAAAGACATTGATGTTGTTTCAAACAAGTATCTTACTGAGATTCAAAGTTTAATTGCTCGTAATATACCAAACTCAGTTGCACTTGATAAGGTTACACTTTACAAAATAATTCTTCAATACTATCGTACTCGTGGTTCTGAAGACAGTATACATTCATTTTTCAAAATTTTCTTTGATGAGTTTGTAACCATATTTTATCCACGTGACTATCTTTTTGAGTTGTCTGGAGGACGCGGCCAATGGATGCCTATTGTGGCATCTCAATTGGCAACTGTAAACACAAACCCAAATAAAAACCAAATAAAAATAGTCAGTGACGCTATAATTGGTCCAGTGACTTCCAATGACAAGGCTCCATACACATTTGTTTTACAGAGCTATTCAAAGTTTGTATGGACACTAGATGGACGTGCTCCATCATCAACTGTACCGCACCTACAAAAAGTAAATTCACGTTGGGTCTACACATACGGCGATGTGGTTGTAACAAGTGCAAATAACACTACATGGCCAGATGAAGCACTTTGGAATACCTTTTCTCGTAATATTGAATATACGAGTGGAAACGCTGGATCAAACACAACTCGTAACATTGAGTATAAGACTCTTGAAATTACTCCAGTTGGTGAAACAACTGAAACAATATTGCTTAAAAGGGATGACACCACTGATATATTAGCAACAGAGTCTGGAGACGAGTTGACGCTTGAACAGTTTTTTACTCCTGAAGGGACTATAGACATAGTTGTTTCTGGTATTACTACTGAAAATAATCTAGATCCTAATACTTCTACAGACTATATTATAGTTCAAGATACAAGTATAACAAACACTGATGATGCTGTTATTGTAACAGAAGATGCAGGCAGTTCATTATATACCGCAATTACATCTAATATTGAATATGTCCACCTGTTTACTGTAACTGCACTTCCATTGAATGCACTTAAGATAGATGATCTTATAAATTCATTGGAGACTGCCGGCACCAATACAGTGTATCGTTGTACTCAGATTAGCCCAACAATATGGGAATCAGTTACAACTGACTTTAGGATTTGGCAATATTCTGATTCAAAATCTTTTGCATCAGATCGATATAAGCTACATGACGGAGAATTTTGGCAAAAATATTCATATCAAATAAAAACAACGCTGTCATATGACACATGGTCATATGACTATTTGAGATTTGTTCATCCAGCAGGTTTAAAATTATTTACAGCGCTTCTATACGAACTTCTAGCAAAATCAGAATGGAAACAATACATTGATTATATTTCATCTGACTCGACAACAGACTATACTTGGTTGGGTGCATACATTCCACCAGTAATTGGTTATCATACTCCAACAAGTCAACCAGGTTGGTTAACTTCTAGAGAGCGAGTATTGAAATTCCTTTTACAGGTGTTGCGAGATGCAAATGCAGATGAGTCACTTATTCGTATAATTGAACTTGTTCTTTCTTTTGAATCTTTAAATGAAGTCTATCGTGATAAAATTGTCCACAATACATATCAATCATGGTTCAAGTTTATTGATACAACTGAATTAATTGCGGGATTCTCAGACAAGACAATAGCACTGGCTAATGCAGAATATTCTAGAGAAGACTTACCACTCTTTAGTAACTTATCATGCATAGTCACGCCAAAAGTAGTTGACTTTACATACTATCCATGGATGTATAGCGAGCTTATTCCACTTAACACTTCGTCTCAAAGCATTGACCCAAATTATGTTTTGTCAGACGTAAATGTTTTTGATGTTGACTTTGAGCCATATATTAATAGCGAAATTTTACCTAGAGAAGCATCAACAGTATATAATTTACAGACAGAAAATAACAACTATTCAATAACTGAAGACAGTGAATTTGGATTTGTGACTGAAGGAAACATAACAAACACCATATTTAACACATACACAATATCAGCACTAACAAATATTGTTACTCCCAATAACAGACCATTAGGATATCCTCCTATTAACGTATATTTTCATGTAGTTACAACTGGTGTGCTTGATGGCACACAGCTGTACTATACAACACGGTTTCCTTCTGTATTAGCAGTCACTAGTGGTGTTGTTACTATTACAAATGACTTTGCATCATTTGCAGTACAAATTAATGAGGCGCTTGCTCCTGGATTTCCAACGCAATCATTTAATATGGATTTAAGATTAAATAGTATAACAGGTCCAATAGTTGCTACGAGCAATCTTGTAATAATATTCCCCTAAATATAATATAAATATAACCATATGCCAGACGTAAAATTTTCACAACTAAACCAACTGCAGGTAGCAGCAGATGATGATTATTTGCCAATTGTTGACAGCAGTGATAATGCAATGGGCATTAATGGCACAAACAAAAAAATCTCAATACTGAATTTAGCATACGGCATAATTAATAGTCTGGAAATTGGATCAGTTGACCCGCAGATCTTAATGTCAATTGATGCATCTAAAATTGAGACAGGTACATTAGATGTCAATCGCATTCCTTCATTAGATGCATCTAAAATTAGCAGTGGTATTATTGACGCGGCCAGACTTCCAAGTTATGTCGATGATGTACTTGAATTTGCCAATTTTGCAGCTTTTCCGGCGACAGGTGAAATGCATAAAATTTATGTTACATTAGACACAAATAGAACTTATCGTTGGAGTGGTTCTGTTTACGTCGAAATTAATGTTGATCAAACTATAACATTAACAAGTGACGTTACAGGTTCTGGAACAGGAACCTTTGCCGCAACAATAGCAACTGGTGCGGTGTCATTGGCCAAAATGGCAAATGTCTCTAGTAGCACGGTATTTTATCGCAAGACAGCTGGATCAGGTACACCTGAAGTTCAAACTTTAGCCACATTAAAGACAGATCTTGGGCTTACCGGCACAAATAGTGGTGATCAAACTATTACTCTTACCGGTGCTGTTACTGGTTCTGGAACCGGAAGCTTTGCCACAACACTCGCTGATGATGTTGTATCATTAGCCAAAATGGCAAATGTTGCCACGGCAACAGTATTTTATCGCAAGACAGCAGGAACTGGTGATCCTGAAGTTCAAACTTTAAGTACATTAAAGACAGATCTTAATTTAGTAGAAAAACTTGCCTCCAGCGAATATACAGTTACAAATCCAACATCAGTAAAAACATTTAATGCCACTACAGCAACAATTGATAATGTATGTGACGTTCTTGCAACATTAATTAAAACACTTAAAGATCGACAAATAATATAATGAATAAACTTTTTTTAACTCTTCTTTTACTTGCTTTAAGTATTTGCAATTTATATTCGCAAGCAACCGATCCAAATTGGCAATATGCTGATTTAAATCGTCTTGGAATATTGGATCGAAATAGTTTTGTGTTAACACCGCAAAAACCATATGTTTATAATGGTTATCCTGTATTTGAAATTACTGTACCGTCAGGTTATACAGAAATACAAGTGCGTGCAAGTTTAACAAATTTTGAACCTGGATTTTTACTTAAACAGGACGGAACATACACACATCATTATATTCCAACTGGTGTTACTATTAATGGTAAAAAACAATATAAAGCAATGGGAACATTTGATACACCGATCGTTGCATCTTGGAACGGATCAGCATGGGTTTTTGGAATTGGTGGACTTACATCAACAAATAATGTTGAATTTCCTTGGTTATGTACAACGTTCAGCGGAGGCACTGGAGGTGTAACATACCTTGCCCAAATAGAATATTTTGTGTATCGTACATGTACAACAGGAGCAGCTGCTGATGCTCAATGGGGACTAGGTTCAGGCGATCCTGATCCATGGGTCTATATTGCAAATCAAACTGCGGTATCTGGTGACAATAAAGAATTTAAGCGTCAAAAATGGAACT
>Ga0114974_10000483_pt1 | contig 33120 bp, 54 predicted proteins | sample S_130206_EF_Meta_FD_87318 | JGI IMG/M metagenome (GOLD analysis project Ga0114974, IMG submission 87318) | Freshwater microbial communities from Lake Simoncouche, Canada to study carbon cycling - S_130206_EF_MetaG | ecosystem: Environmental > Aquatic > Freshwater > Lake | place: Lake... | reverse complement strand
GGCGTCCCCGGCGAAAGTAAGAAACACCGCGTCGGCCTTGTCGGGTGAACGTAAACCCCGCCGGCGCATGTCATCCTTGCTCTCGGCCTTCATCTTGCCGCTGCTGCCGAAAGAATACCTGATCGACGTCAATTCCGCAATAAGTTCGCCGTCGGCGGGCAACCGGCTGCCCCGCTGCTCAAGCCAACCCCGAAACCTGAATATCAACTCGGTGCGCAGATTGTTATACGTCGCCCCAAACGCGGGAGCCTCAGACACGTTCACAGCACGCACAGGAAGCCCCAGTTCGCGCAGGCGGTCATGGACACCAGAGCCAAGCCCGATGACGTCCACAAGGATCTCTGCCGGCCTGTCCGCAGACATCAAGCCGTCGTACTGGGCCTTCACCCTGCCGACGGTCTGCATCAGGTCCAAACCCTTCCACGTCTCAACCTCGGTGATGATCGGGCCAACACGTTTAGCCAATGCCGACCGGTCGCTGCCGAAGCGTGCCACGTCCAATCCCCAGACAGCCTTCGTCGTCGGTGACGCAACCACATCTCTACCCTTGGCAGCCTCGGCCAAATAAAGCGGGATGATCGTATCGTCGTCGCCCAAGGGAAACTCGCCCAGCACGCGGATGCGGTAGGCATTGCTATCCTCGCCGTAGCGAACTTTCATCTCCTCAACAAATTCATCCGATACCCGGCTGCTCTCAACGCAAGACCAATGCAGAGTATGCCAGTGATCGGACAGCCGGTTGTGCGTCTCGTAAAACGTGCCGGTCGACCGCGTCGGGTTACCAGCCAAAATCGTTATCGCGTTGTGGCCCGACATGGACCCGCTGGCAGCCTCGAAAACCTGTTCCGGCACGCCGCTAGCCTCGTCAACCACCAGCATCACGTTATCGCTGTGAACCCCGGCCAACGCTTCGGGCTGCTCGGCCCGCGACGTCCTAGCCGAGATAAATGCCTCCGACGGGGCCGCAATCAATTCAACCCGGTCGGTCTTCACCTCAACCAAACTCTGCAATGCTTCGGGCAGTTCGTTAATCCACCGCTTCAATTCGGCAAACAATGCGTCATACAATTGCGCACTGGTCGGCGCGGTCACCACAACCTTGCACGGATACCGAAACAGCAAAAACCACAGCATGCTCCAACTCAAGCTGGTCGACTTACCCGTGCCGTGCCCCGACCGCACCGACACCTTCCGCTCGCCGCCGCCGACCGCACGCAACAAATCATCCTGATAGGTTTCCGGCACAGCGCCGAGGATCTCACGCACAAACAACCCCGGACCCTCGGCCGACATGCCATACCGTGCAATCATTTCCTCGAAGGGGTTATCTTTGCTCACTCGTCGTCATCCCCCAATATCGCGTAAATCTTCGCCATCTCAATCAGCCACAAGGCATCCTTGCGCGAAACATCCCCCGACGCCGCCACATACAGCGAACCCTCGGCCGTCTCACCCAACACCAGCACGGTATCCAAACCCTTGCCCGACGCAGCCAACAGCACGTCGCCGACCGAAATATCGGGCTCAAACAAGTTAACCACGTTGCCGCCGTCACTCATCATCGCCATCCCCCACAACCGCGTCCACAACCTCGGCCACCGCGTTAATCGTAATGCCGCCGTCCCGACGCTTCTTTAACGCATCCAAATGCAATTGGCCGATGTTAATCGTCACGTTCGGCCCGTTCGGATTGTGTCGGAACCTGTCGGGATTGTTAACCGACGCCATCCACTTGCGAACGTCAATCCGCTCCTTGCCAACCGCCACCTGCTCGCGGTTAATCGTCGGCAACAAAGCCATGCCGTCGGCTATCGCCAAGGCTTCCTCGGCCAACTGATCCGCATACTCGCGCCGACCCTCGTTGATCACGGCACGATACTCTGGATGCGCGTTGATGTGCCGGCTCAAATATGTGCGCGAACACCCCAACTTAGTCGCCAGATCCAAAATCGTGCCACCCTCGGCAATGTAATCCTGCAACCACTCAACACCGCCGAGAGCCTCAATTTCGCCAAACAAACGCTTCTTTAACGCACGGCCAGCCATCGTGTTCTCCCATGTTGGCGTGGGGGTTGTCTGCACCCTGAGCGCGTGGGCCGTGTTGCCTCGCATTCTCTACCCCACACAGGGCCTATGTAGCAACATATAGGCAACTTGGGTTTTCGGCGCAATTTATAATTTTTTTTGGCGCGGGTTGATGCGGGTTCGCATTTCAGTTGACGGGATGTGTGAAGTGGGTTAGCAGATGTGTGTGTGAGAGCATCATAGACTGCCCCGCCTAAACCCCTGCCCCCCGGGGGGGGGTATCCAGCCAGCACCGTAAACCTACCTTTGACCCCCGCAGCGGGCGCGGACAAACATCCGGTAAGCTGTATTATGTCAAATCTTGCGTGCGCTTACGATAACCCATGTCAAATGGGGTAAGCAGTTACCACAAAATATGCTGGCCCAAGTTAACCATGCCAACCCGGTTCGCCCACGCCCACGCGAGGCGGCGTGCTTGCCGGGCTGGTTCTACCGTCGTTTTGCAGCGGAAAACCCCGCGTGAAAATATTTGCGATAACGCAATAAATGGTGTTGCAATGCGTTTGCGCACATGATACAAGTAACCATGGCAACGAGGCCAGACCAACAAACACACTGTAAAACAAGCAAGGAATGCAACATGCACAAAACTTTCATCGTCAAAGAACTTAAAGATGCTATCGCAATGTATGTGTCGATCTCGACATTTAACGGATGCAAAACTAAAGAGATTGCCCGCTTTTGCAATAGCGGTATGGGATGGATCGCGCTAGGCTCCGCTGGCCGCTATATGCTGAAATGCACCGACTTTGACGCAATTAAGTATGATGGAAGCAAGGAAACATATGACCGCCTTGTGTCTGTTGGCGTCATCGAACAACTTGAAGTCGCATAACAAAGCAACGGCCAGCCTCGCAAATGAGGCTGGCATACCCCAGCAAACAAGCAAACAAAGGAACACATCAAATGGCAAACTCAACCGAACAGCGCCACGCCCTGCGCGTCTCATCTAAATATTGCCGCATCGACGCTTATGCGGAAAACAAATATCGCGTCGTGTCACCTTGGCGTGAAATTGACGGCCCATCTTGCGAGGGCGAACTTTGCTCATACAACATAGCGAAAAGTGAACGTGCCCGCATGGTTGCATGGAATGCGATGCAGCTTCTTGGTTATGACAAAGAAACCATCTCGTGGGCCATACCATTGTATGCTGGTGGAAGCGCCAGCAATCTGCTTAAATCTGCAATCAAAAAAGCCGGACCTGCTAACATCTAACGTCTAACAACTCCAACAAACAAGCAAACAAAGGAAAACATCATGGAACCGACATTCGCAAATCTGCTCAAGCGTGCAACTGAAACCGCATTGGAGCGCATTCCGTCACAGCCCGTTGATGAGTCAACCGAGGCATGGCAGGAATACATGGGCCAACTGGAAGCCTTCGAAGATCACAGCGACATTGCGCATGAAGAAGCCGATAGCTGGGATTGGGTTATCTACAACCATGCAGCTATGAAACTTTGTAGCAATGTTTCCTCAAGCATTCTTGATGCTGCCGAAGAGCAGGCAAACGATTGCGGCGGGATTGATGAGGCTTTCAAAACTAACGGCCTGTATGGTGTCGCCACCTTGTGCGCTTACTGGATTGTTTACCAAGAAGTTTACGATGCGCTTGAAGAGGTGCGCCAAACTCAACTTGATGTTGCCTATAACAAACTCAACGCGCTTGAGGTGGCAGCATGAACAAGCAACACCCAAAACCCGTATGCAAGCACTGTAACAGCGACAACATTGTTTTCGATGCGCTTGCAGCGTGGGATGAGTTAAAGCAAGCATGGATGTTGCTTGATGTTCAAGACAATGCCGAATGTTCAGATTGTGACGGCCAAACCAGCATCAAATGGGTATCAGCATGATCCGCGACGCTCTCACCTGCGCGGCCCTTATGGTTGGCGTCTATTATTGCTCAATCATACTATGGGCCGCCTTCGGTTCCTGATCTTAACACCTCAAACAAATGCAAGGCGCTGTTAACCGCAGCGCCTTATCTCTTAACCGCCATGTAAGCAAATTTTCCGTCGTCACTCAGACGTTTCATCACCAGCAAACACAATCCAACCCCGCAAGCATCGGCCGCATCGCGTTTATGCGGGCCAGCACAATACTCACCGACGTGATAGATGAGGCGATCCCCCTTTTCCGCTTCTGCCAGCCTGTGGCCGAATACACCTTGTTTTTCCTTTGTGACGTCAACAAGTTTACTCATTCAAACACATCCCCCAAATCGTCATCTATGCTATCATTCGTTGGCCGCCTGATCGCCGTGATTTCTGCACCGTTAAAACTCTCTTTAACCTGTCGCACCAGATCGTTGCGATGCGCATTCAAGGCAACCGCCACTTCCCGCATGTTAAACATCAGCAACCCTTTCCGCTTGCGGTAAGCTGCGGGCCACTGACGGCCATCCTCAATCACGCCGTAAGTCACGCCGTCCAACTCATACTCCCAGATGTGCGGATCGGCTGGCAGGTGTCCGGCTGCTATCGCTTCGGCATCCATCATGGCTAAACCACGCACACATACCTCAGCCCATCCAGCCACCTTGCCAGCATCCTTTTCATCTTCTGCGGCATACAGGCCAGCCATAGCTTTACCCCATTTGGCAAGCGTCTCCGGACCCGTTAGACCCACCAGAACATCCACACCCCATTTTTTATCCATCGCTTCGGCCGCCCGTGTGAAACCAGCCAACGCCACGTCAACCTTGATGTCATCCGCCGATGCCTGTGGGTGTATTACTCTGTCCGTCTTTTTCTTATAGGTCGGCCGTTTCATGCTTGGTCATCCTTGGCTTCCACGGGTCCACGCGCCTGATCCTGATACTTGCCGTTGTATGCGGCCGGTTCGGCGATCTGGCTGAATATCACCTGCGCTATCCCTGAGCCGGCTTTGATGTGCAGCGGCTGCCATCCATGATGCACAAGTTCGAGCGTCAGGTATCCGCGCCAACCCGGTTCTATAACCATATTGAACACGGCCAGCCCACGCCTAGCCCAACTTGACTTGTCGTGAACGACGCCCACCAGATTAAACGGCATTTCAAATTCTTCCATCGCGCTTGCCAGCGTGAACTTGCCCGTCTTCCACTCGCCATCCACTCTAACCCTGTCACCCCCAAAGAATACATCCTGTTCAATTCGGATGTCATAGCCTGCCAGCGATAATCCATGGCTGATCCCGTTTAATATATGCTTGCCCGTCAGCATGTTTATAATTGGCGCAGCTTTAATAAGCGCCTGACCGTTGATAATCATCCAAACCTCCGTTGCATTTGTCCGCATTGATTTAAATTCGTGCCGTCGTTGTGTTCGCCTGCTCTCACCTGTGCCATCGTTCCCCCCACCATACTGTCGACCGCATCAAACTTTCTTTGCCATCGTTCCAGCATCTCCCCACCCCACTTCCCACCCCACTTGCAACTGTCAACTGTATATCACCCCACCCCACCTCCCCCTAAAGGGGGGGAAGGTGGTGGTGGGAAAGATAAATATACCCCACTTCCCCACCTGTTCCCCACCTGTGAAAGCGTAGGTGGGGAAACTCTCGCAGCGGTCAAACTTCATCGTGGTTGATCCATTCGCCGACGACGACAACTGGAAACTCTCGGCCTTTCTTCTGGTCGAATACCCGTTCGATGGTAAGCACATTTGTTTTTATCCATGTTTTAACGATGGCTAAAACTTTTGCCTTTCCCTTGCGCTCGTTAATATCAATGTCCAGTAATTCGGCAACTGCGTTTCCTATCCAGTTAGTTGACTGTGAACTTTCTCTAAAAGCGTTTCCGTTTGTGTGGGCGTCGGCCACGATTTTCTGAATTTTCTTTGCGTCTTTGCCTGTGACACCTGAGAATGCGTCCGGTAACGTGTAGGCAACGCAGACGCCGACCCATTCGCCGTTGTCTATCTTTACGCCTATCATGCGACGGTAGACGGCTTCTGTTGCAGGCGGTGCGAGGTTAGATTTTCCGTCTGTCACTCGGAAAACTGAGTTGGCTTCTTCGTCTTCTATGCCTAGGCGCGCGGCTTCGTCCTTAGATAGCTTGTTGATCACACGGGCAGCACGCGCCGCACCGATAAGGCTGCCAGCACCTCGAACGCTGTCGATTGATGCGTCTTCGCCGTTACCTTTTCGGATATGGTGAACCAACACGACAGCACAATTTGTCTCGTCGGCCACCTTGCGGATTTCCGCGACGACGGCGTTCACCGCACCGTTATCCGACTCGTTGACACTGTGAGCGCCCACCCACGGGTCGATGAATACCGCGCCGATGTTTGCCTTTGGTATCTCTTCGATCAGATAGTTGACTAGGGCAACATTCGGAACAACACCGTCGCGGGTTTGCGTGCCGAATTTTAGGCTGAAATCTCTGCCAGCGTTGACGAACAGCTTGCCAGCGATTTCATCCGGCTTGATGTTGTAATGCTGCATTGCAGCGGTAATCCGTCTATCCAACTCGCCTAACGGGTCTTCGAGATTGACCAGCCAAACATTGCATTGCTCTTTGATCGGTTCGCCTAGTAGCGACTTGCCCGTAACAATGGCTAACGCCTCGACGATCTGCAAACTTGTTTTGCCCACACCGCCGGCCGATGCCATAACGCTTATGAACGATCTGAGGTAATGGTGGCCGTATATCCATTGTCGCGGCTGGATGTCCGCACCGTGTTTATAGTTGTAGCGTGTCGGCCAGTGTTCGGTTTCCTTGGGCGGCTCTTTGTCGCCCATGGGTATGTCGATGTAATCTTTTTCTGGCTGCACGTCGGCAATGTGATCCAGTTTCGTCGGTTGAACGTAGTCGAAATCTTCTAGCGGGCTGACCGGGATGGCTGACGGCGGCGGTGCGGTGATTGTCGGCTTAATCTCCGCACCGTAGGCACGCACGGCAGCCTTGAAATCGCCACCATGTTCGAAATGTGCAAATAGGTCGAACGCGTCGCCATAGCAGTATGCGTTGTCGCCCATGGCTTTGGATCGGCCAACACCGGCGGCTGCATCCGAACCTGACAGGCTAACCCAATGCGTGCCGAAGTTTTGGGTGGCGAAGCTGGCCGACGATTGGTAACGCGATCTGTAATGGGCCGAAGATCCGCGACGCTCGTAACCGTATTTCAGCAACAGGTCGCCGATGTCGTGAACCTCGTTGAATACGTCGACAGGATTGGCGTCGTCAGGATGCTGTAGCCGACGTTCGGCTCGCTGCTGTTCGCGGGCACGTCGGCCTTGGTCGGCCTGCTCGTTGGCAAGTCTGCGCTGCTCTTCGCGGCGTTCGACTTCCTGCATGATCGGGTTGGCGTCGGTTAGGAATACGTTGGTTCCGCGAACCACTTCGAAATCGTAGAACAGCGGTTTGAGATCGGGGCCACGTTTTGACATGGGCACGTTCGGCAGGTAGATCGGCTGGCCGCAGCGTGCCAATGCGCCGTCTGGGGTTATCCCGTGTTGGCGGATCAGGTCGAAGAATGCCGACTGTATATACTCGTAGTCGATACCAGATATTTGGACGGCCAGCGGCAGCAGGACACGCCACTTGCGCTTGTCTATGCTTGCCCCTGACGACGAGTAGACGATCATGCTGACGGCTCCCAGCACGTCTCTGACGGCCTGTATGACGTCCTGCTTGCTGGGGTTGCCTTGGTCGACGTCGAGGGCGAGCATACGGAACAACCCGCGTTCGCGCTGGGCTTCATGCGATCTGCCGTCGCTGGCTCTGTATGTCGACGGTATGAAAAAGTCGGCGTCGGCTTTGTCTTTAGCTTGCGGCTCTTTTACCATCTTGACGATGTCGGGCCAGCTTATGCCTGGGTAAGATTGTTCTGGCTTGTCGATCAACGTGAAGTAACTGCCGGCGGCCATCAGGAAGCGGATGTCACTCATGGATGCACAAGGTGTTGTAGGGTATGTATAGATGCTGTATAAACATGGTGCGAGTGTTCTCCCTGCTCTGCATAGTTTGACTGGCCCGGTAGGATCCTCCCCCTACCGGGCCGCTTTTTTAGTTAAAACGGAATTTCGTCGTCGTAGTCGGCTGCCTTCGGCTTTGCCTGCAACGGCGGCGACGCGTATGCCACGGTTTCAAACGGGTCAACGTCCGGCTTCTTGACTTCAACCGTGTCAAAATCATCCATGCCGGCCGCGTCGCCGTATTTCGCCTCGGTGACCTGCACGGCGTCCAGCAGCAAGCTGATGCCGCCTTGGCCGTCTGGGTCGACAACGGCGACGGCCCACGCACGCACAGTGCCGACCGATCCGCCCCAGAAATCTAACCGCGTCATGGAATTCTTCTCGCCGTCAATAACGGTGGGCGCTTCGTTTTTGTCGCCGTTTTTCTTCGTGCCATTACGTTTGGCCGAAAATTGCATCATGCCGGTGGGGTTGCCGTCTTTGTCCTTAAGACGTTTGGCCCCGAAGACCGTTTTAAATTCCGGCATCTTCGTGTTGCGTGTGCGGCACTCGGCATAGTGCGCTTTCAGATCGGCATACAGCGCCTTTCCGTCAGCTTCGGTCATGTCGAATGCGACGGACCATGCGGCATTGCTTGCCGTGGGTGCGCAAGGTTCGCTGCGCTGTGTGGCCGTGTTGAAGCGGTAGGTTCCGTTCAACTTCGGGAATTGCAGTGTGACGTTTTTCGCCAGCACTTTCTTGAAGTCTGAATTGTCTGCCATGGTGTTCTCCTTAGTAGCAGGTTTAGAAATCTGTAAACACGTCTTCTTCGGGTTGTTCAAACTGCCAGCGGGGCAGGTCGATCACGTTACACAAGGGCCAGCCAGTTTGAAAGTCGTTTCCGGCCTCGGCGTTCGCAATTTTGTGCAGCGTCTCGGTCACTTTGAGATCGGCTGCGGCAAGGTAGTCTTCGGTCAGCGTGTGGACGCATACGGCGTGGGGATATTCTTTCTCAACGCAGATGAAGTAAAACTCCATGCCATCGCCGCCGGTGTGCAGCCGCATGACGCGCCGGTAGAACGAGGCTTGCAGGTCGTAGCCATATTTGCGCACGTCACGCGGGAAGTTGGCCGGGCTGGCATCCTGCGTCGTCTTGATGTCAAAAAGCATCCCAATGCTGGGGATGAAACCATCCGGCCGGCATTTCACCTTGACGCCCGTCTGCGGGTCGGTGGCAAAGAAGCTGCCCTCGGCGATCATGTCTTTGTAATCGAAGAACGCATTGGCAGCCGGATGGGTGATCACGGCGGCCGACATTGCCTGCGCCAGATCGAAGTCTGCCTCGGTCAACAGCAGCTTTCCGTCGATGTCAGCGGCCAGCTTGAGTTCTTTCCATTTGTTGCCCCGGCGATCTTCCGGCCCACGGACAACCAGATCCTTTTCCGGCTCAAGCAGCATGGCGTGAACCGCCGTGCCGAGGTCAAAAGCTGGGCTGGATTTGTAGACTTTGTTCTTCCAGTGCAGCAGGGATGTCAACGCAACGGCTTTGACATCGCTGCTGCTGATCTCCGGCCGGGCGTGATAATCTTCGTTGGTTAGGTCTAACTTCATTTTTTCCTCCACCCAAAATAAGCGATCAATGCACTTTCGGCTCTTCCGTCGTCTTTCACCCTAGCCCACTGATCGGCGGCGTCGGGGAAATATTGGCTCGCCAACGCACGGCTGGCGTTCTTGTCGGTCGACAGGTGCATGGATTTTTTCCATGTCGACGGGTCAACCTCGAACGTCGGCACGCCGGCGAAAAACAGGCACGCCTTAAGTTCGCCGTATGCCACCGCGATAGTCACGGCGTTCTTGATGCCAATCATGCGCGGGTAAAACGGACGTTCCAGCCACGCGCACTTAACGACACCGATGTCGCTGATCAGTTGCCGCTTGCCGTCCAGCGTCCCCGGCATGTCGAATGTTTTGACCGACAGCGTGCCTTCGTAATCGTCCATAACGGCGAAGGCTCCCTGCTTGCCGGGGTCGATGCCGATTAGGCGGGTCATACATCACCCCATGCAATCTCACCGCCGCAAGCGAGATAGCCGCATCCGTCGACCCAGTTGTCCATGTTGTCGGGGTTTGACTTGATGCGGGCCAGTTTGAGCAGCGTCATCATCACGGCCACGTCAGCGGCTGACACGTCGGCATCAAGGTGAGCTGACCAGTATGCAGCGATCAAACCGAAGTTGCGTTCGGCATCCCCGTGCTGCGCGGCGCGGTCTTTGGTCACATACCCTTTGGCAGTGTCTAAGATTTCAGCGCGGGTCATAGATTGTCTCCACATAGGACTTGAGGATAACCAAGGTTCCTTCCCTCGGCTCTTGTTTGCCTTCCCATATCCGCCAGAGTGACGAATATGACATGCCGCAATAACGGGCAGCGTCGGCTATCTCGTTCTTCGGGATCAGCCTTTTCAGTTCATCTACCGTGTAGATCATGGTCAACTCCTGTCGTAAGATGCCAACCTTATGCGGCGGCGCAACAGTCGTCAATCCAGTTTATTTTGCAAAGTGTGTTTTTTATGGCTTGCAGTTGGTTGCGTCAACGCATAACCTACTAATGCGAGTAAGCAAACAAAGGAAAACCAAATGACATCTGAATTTACATTCACCAAACGCCGCTTCAAGAACCGTGAAGTCTATACCGTGAAATCCGCATTTGGTGGCAGCGGCGAAATCGAAAACATGGGCAACGGCTTTCGCTTAGTGTTTGGCACACTCGTCGGCAGCAACCGCTACACCAAGGAAGAGGCGGCAAGCGAGGCGACACGTTGTGCCCGCGAGGCTTTGGCTTCAATCCGTGTCATCTAGTCAACAACAGCCAGCCCCGGTGCATGGGGCTGGCATCCTCAAACAAAGGAAAACCCAATGCGTGAATTTCTTGAAGACCTGATCGGGTGTCTGTGCCTGTTCGCCATGATCCCCGGCATACTGTTACTTGGCTATGGTTTCGGGTGGCAATGATGGAAACCTCATACCAAGCCATGCAAGCCCGCTACACGGTGGCCGATTGGAACGCGGTCATCACGCTTCACCGCAACGACATCCAGCGTCTACAGGCCCGCTACGGCATACAGGCCGACATCGCATGGGTCGGCGAGGAGATCGACATGCTGCGACTGAGAATACAACAAGCTGAACAACGTAAGGCCGCGCTGATTGCGTTGGCCGTAGGGGACGATAATGCAAACTTCTGAAATCATGGTTATCAACAGGCTTGCCACCGGCACGGCGTTCGCCACGACGGTTGACAGCAATCAAGCCGTGTTCATCCCGGCCAAAATCACGGCGCTGCTGGATGCCAACGTGGGGGATAGGTTTAAAGCTATATTGATTGCGAATGCCGCCATGCCGGAAAAGACGCCTTGGATGGCGATCAGGTTGGATCGGATCGACGGGCAAGCCACCGCGTCCGTCACCATGGGGTCGGATCTGGCCGACATGATCATGGCCGATTTGCAGGTCGGCGGCATGGCTACCGTTGAAGACATTGCCGGCGCGATTGACTACCCGTTAGCCAGCGTCGTGGCGAAGATGCAGGAGATGGCTCGGCGCGGGCAGATTTACCGGCGCACGTTTTATGCAGTCAGCGAGAGTGACTTTGTCGACGGGGTTGACGAATGAGCGTGCAGCAAAGCAGCCGTGAGGATGACGCGCAGGTGCTGCGGATATTGCAACTGCGGATACAGTATGGCGCGACTAGGACGGCCCGGCATGTCGGATTAAGGCCGGAGAGGGTTCGCACGATCTGCAACCGCATTTTGCGGGATGACCTGAATACTAGCGTGAAGTATGGCATAGAAACCGCCGACAAGGTGCGGGCTGCCTATTGGAGTTTTGAGTGACCGACAAATACGGACAACGGAACGTGATCAAGATGTTCAACCAAGTAAACGCCCTGCGGAAAGCAATCCGCGCCGAAGGCACACCAGCAATCCAAGAGGCGTGGGACAAGGTCGAGGAACACATCGACTTTATCTATGCAAAGCAAAAGGCGAGCAGCAATGTTGATTAAGATTAGGGGCGTGGTTTACCCGTCCGTAAAGGCGGCGGCCGAGGCGCACAATTTGACGATCCAAGGCATCTATTCCGGCTTAACGCGGGGTGACATGGACACGGTCGGCACGGGTAAAAATAGTCCGAAGCCTATAACTTTGAACGGCATCAGCTTCCCGTCGATTAGCGTGGCAAGCAGGGCTTTGGGTTTCCAGCGAAAGTATCTGGGCAATATGCTGAATAAGGGTGGCGAGGTTAGCAACAAACGGGTGGCCGATGCGATTGCGGCATACAAGGAGAAGATGAAATGAGTGACGATCTGATTAAGCGGCTGCGGGATGCAGCAGACGGCCCGTATGACATGACGCCAATCTGCGCCGAACTTCTTGAAGCCATCACCTGCATCAAAGAGTTGCAGCGGGAGCGGGATGTGGCCCTAGCGGCGCAGTCCTACAGCTACATTGGCAAAGACATGCAGCCCATCCTTGCCCGTGATCTGGAAGATGCCAAGGATGCCGCAGAAGCCAAACTCGCCAAGGCTATGGAGGCGCTGCAAAAGATTGCTGATCATCCATACTCTTGGCGAACACTCGCCCGCAAAACATTGGCTGAACTGGAAGCCAAAAAATGAGTGACGATCTAATCAAGCGCGATGATGCGCCAGAGCAAATTTTTGCAAGCCAAGGTGATGACGGATGGCGGTGGCCCCGTGCGTCCAAGTTCCCAGAGCAGGGGCCGCATGAAAACGTCAAGTACGTCCGCGCCGACCGCATCGAAGAGTTGGAGGGGGAGCGAGATGAAGCTATGATGACGGGCCATGATCTTGCCAAAATTGAATATCGAGACTTGGTGAGTGATCTTGAAGCCAAACTCGCCAAGGCGGTGGAGGCGCTGCGGTTTTATGCTGCCGTTTACAAATCACCTTTCGGAAACCGCGCCCGCATTGTGCTGGCTAAACTGGAGAAAACTGAATGAAACTTCTAGCCATTCTACTCATCACATGGATCGACGGATCACAATCTGGCTTTAACGTGCCGACCGATATGACTTGCGGCGACCTGATGGATGAAGCCATCGCATTGGCAAATAAGCATGAAATGGAGTATACCGAGATGCGATGTATCTATACGGACCAAGTTGTGGTAAGTCCCAGACCAATGCCACGCCCCGTTAGCTGATGGATCCAAATGGCCGACGATAAGCAAAGAGAAATCTGGCGGTCGGCAAGACGGCGCTACGTTGAAAAAAACCGTGACAAGGTTCGGGAAACCAATCGCGCATCAAAGAAAAAGAAACATCTGGCAGACCCGTCTTGGCGCGAGGAAATAAATTTCCGAAAACGCGCCAACGGGCTTGGCATTACGAAAGACCAATGGGGAATAATGTTTGACGATCAGGGGCGTGTCTGCGCCATTTGTAAAGCCGATAATCCGGGCAACCCCAAAGGCTGGCAGCTAGATCACTGCCACAAAACCAAGGTTGTCCGTTTCATTTTATGCACACACTGCAACCGAGGTCTGGGCGGCTTTAAAGACAACCCAGACCTATTGCGCATGGCAGCCCAAATGCTTGAAGAATTTAACGCGACGCATCCATAGGTTAACGAAACCAAGGATCCGTTAACGTGTCAGGCTCGCTGAGATACCAGCAAGGCGATTTGGTCATCAATCTTAACGATAGCTGCCGCCGTAATGATGGTTTTTGAGATCTCGTTGGCAGCCAGCCGAATATTGTTTTCCGGCTTGTAGTAACGGTGGTTCGGCGTGTTCGCTTCGTCGGCCATGTCAGAACCCCTTCACGCGCAGTTTAGCAAAGTCGCCGTCCAGCAACTTCTTCTTAACGTATACAGCAAATCCTTGCGTGCCGATAGCTTCGCCGCATTCGGCTGACCATTGCTCTGCTACAACTAGCGGGATGCGGCCGGCAAGGCGAAATTTGGCGTCGCCATGTGCGCTAGGCGCGAAGGTAGCCAGCCGGGCGTTGTCGTCCAGCAGGCTTTTGACATCCTGATGGCGGTTGATGATAACCTTGCCGTCCTGCTCAACGATGGTTTGCTTGATATCGTAAGCCATTAGACAGCCTCTGGGAGAGCCTTACGGCGGGGGGCTTCGACGGCAACGGCAAAGCCTGCTGCGATCATAAGCTGGCCGTCAGCGTCGCTGGTTTCGACCTCTGCGTCGATGTCGTGCGGCTGGCCGTTGACCCAAGGCTGACGGGCGGTGGTGATCTTAATCTTCATGTGCATTCCCCTGCGAGTGGTGGTGACGCCACCGTAGCAGCGTCACCTGATGTTAGATTAGAGTGCGCCGTTGATGTCGGCAATGACGCCGTGGGCCTTCTGTGTATCGACCTGCAGGCCGTATTCCACGGCGATCAGGCGACGCTCAGAGTGGCCGGTGCGGGCCAGCGGCTTTTGCGACACGTTCGACAGGTAGGCAACGCGGGCGTAGTTCGGATCCAAGACGAACACGTCGCGGGCTGCCACGGTGCGGGTTTCCAAGAAACGCGACGGAACGATTTGCAGCGTGCCGAAGTCGGAAAAGTAGATGTCGATGGCCGCCGACAGGGTCTTGGTCGCGGTCATGTCCTGATACTTGGTGGCCGAGCCGGTGAAGGTCGAAGAAATCTTCTGCTTCACGGCCGAGCCGCACAGGACGATGGTAGGTTCAGCGCCGTTGTTCCAGCACGATGCGATGACGGTCTGCAACATTGCTTCGGTCAAGGCGCGTGCAGTGCCGTCGGTGGCAGCCGCGTTGGGGTAGCCAGCGGTTGTGCCAGACAGCGTGCCGGATGCACCCGAAGTGCCACGCGACACGTTCGAGGTCAGGAACGCGGGCAGGCCAGCGGTGGCACGGGCGGTCGAGGTTGAGCCGGCCGACGCTGCGATGTTGGACAGCAACATCAGTTCCATGTCGCGCTTCAGTTCTTTCAGCTTGTAGGCGACCTGCTTGGCCAGCGTCTGGGCGTCGCCTGCACCGTTCACGGCGTCGGCGGTGTCGGAAACTTCGACCACCTTGTCCGAGATCTGCGTGTAGTTCGACAGACGGATGGCGTTGGTCGCGGCGTCGTTGCCGGGCGATGCTTCACCTTCAACCACACGGTTGGCGGCGGGCGATGCCAGATCGACGACCGGCCATTCGAAGTAGGTGTTTGACACCGACTTGCGGCCGATAGCAGTCATGAACGGGGTGTCCATGGGCGAGATGGAGATCATTGCGTCTTGCAGATCTTCACGGATCGTGGTGACGCCATAAGTCTGTTGGGTATTCGAGTTCACGGCCATTTTGGCTGCTCCTTATGTGGGTTTAACTCAGGAGGAAACGTGCGACATCGTCGACGTTCCCGGTGCGCTTCATCTGAGCCTTAGCCTTTTCGGTTGTCACATTCTTGGATGCCTGTGCCGCAGGTCGAGCGCCCGGCTTGATAACCGGGGTCCGTTGTTGCTGCTGTGCCTGCTTCTCGACGGCTGCCTTGCCAGATACGATGCGGCGATATTGTGCAGCATCATGCAAGACACGTAGCAAACGATGGTCTGCCACTTGCTCTAATTCGTCGTTTGTAAACCCATAGACCTGTGTGCCAGCGTTGATCAGATCCTGCTTTACCTTTGCCGCCGTTTCGGGCTTTGCAAGTGCGGGGATGGCGCGAGCGAGTTGCTGTTGCTGTTCCGCTAGGTAGGCACGATGTGACTGCATTCTGTTTTCGGCATCTTGGGCTTCCAGTTGCTGCCGCAAACCTTGGGCATTCTGGTAACTTGCGAGTTCCTTGTCATATCTGACGCGGGCCTCAAGATAACCGATGGGGTCTTTGGATAGCAGTTCTTCACTCGGCATCGACGGCGGCTGCATTGGGATTTGCCCAGATTGAGCCGCCTGAAAGACTTGTGCCAACTGTTGGCGTTCGGCTTGCAGGGCTTCGTAAACTGCCGTCGTCTCTTGGCGAGCCGATGCAACTTCCTTCATGCCCTTTTGGATGTATGCCTGTCCCGAATAGCCCCGGAGTAACTCGGTCAAGGGAACCTGCTGGTCGCGTCCGTCAACTTTTACGCTGAACAGTTGCTCGGCAGGTGCATCCTCTTCGGTGTCCGTTTCGCCTTCGTCTGTGCTTTCATCCGTATATGCGTCAACCTCTTCGGCTGCCGCGTCGTCACCATCGTCTTGGTTTTGTGCGTCATCCTGTTCGGATTGCTCCAAGTCTACGGTTTCTTCCTCTTTGACCTTTTCGACCGGCGTCTCAATGAGGCTGGCCGCTACGGCGTCAATGCTTCCGTCGTTTGCAGTCGTGTCAACCACGGTGCTGCCCTTTCTCTTTGCGATGGTCGAACATCTTGCCATCGGTTACGATAGAGGCGAGATGATCCCTCAACGCGTTCAGCGCACGGACCATCCGATGCGCTTCAGTCAACTGTTCAGGGCTGCACACATCGCTGGTAAAAACCCTGACCTGTTCACCTTGTAACACATCAAAAGCCTCTTTGAGAAGGGTGTCCTCCAAAAGTAGCTTTGCACGCTGGGCGCGTTGGGTCACATCCATCATATGCCACCCATGGGATTAGGCTGCGGCGGCATCATTTGCTGCTGTTGCAACTGTTGCTGAACCGCAGGCATGGCGACGGTAGCATCCTGCTGTGCCTTGATGGCCGCCGTGTCTACCGCGATGCCATACTTGCCGGCAATCTGCGCCATGGCGATTTCCATGTCCTGAACCATGCGATCACGCTGCAAGTCGTCGGCCATTTTAGCCTTGTAGAAATCGAGTTGGATACGCTGCTGATCGGACGCAATCTTAGCCTGAGCCTTAATCATTTCAGACTGCACCATCGCCTGTGCCGGATCACCTTGCTGCGGTTGCTGCGGGCCAGCCTGCTGTGGCTGCGGGGGTGCAGGCGGCTGCGACGGCAAGAAGTAACGATCCACGTTGCGGATGCCATTAACTGCTGTCAGATCGGCCAACGTATTGCGCAACTGCGTCAAACCCGACAGCGGATTATCCGGCCCGTAGGTTTGGATGGCTTGCAGTTGAAGCTGCATGATTTGGCCTAGCATGGCCGTCTTTTGCTCTTCGCGGCCCGTTCCCAACCCGACGTTAACTTCGCAGTCCAGATCGGTATCCCACACGCGGGGATCCATAGCCACATAGTTGCCGTTAATCCGCAACATCTCGGCCTTGGTTGAATGTGTTGCCATCAGGCGCAGGATCTGGCCGAATAGGCGACGCATTCCGGTATAGGCAAGGTTGGCTACCATAACCTCAACCTGCCCCGCAGCGGCGCTTACAGTGGCCGTCACGGCTGCCTTGGTGGTCGACTGCAAGGCGTCAGGATCTAGGCCCATGCTGGCCCGCGTAACGCCGGTCTTCATCTCAACCATCTGGTCGACATACTGCAACGCCGGCAAGGTTTGGCCCGCCACAAATGGCACGGCTAGATCGCGCAGCATACCGGGTTGGCTGACGCGCACGATGCCGCCTATTTCGTTGTTCAATAGGTCGTCAATCTCAACCATGCCTTTGACGGCTTCAATCCGAGGATTGTTGGTCATCTGCACGTTATCCAAGATGCCCCGGATGATAGCAGTTGCCGCATCCTGATCTTGCTCGATGATTTCAACCAAGCTGCGGCCAAAGTATGTGTGCGGCTCAGGGTCAATATGCCAACCAGCGAACGGGTGGTCATCCACAGGCTCATAGGTCAGCATCTTGTAGGCCGAGCCGCCAAGGATAAACTTGTGCAGGATTGGCGTGCCCGTGCCGTCGGCGTCAATCCGCATGTAAGCCTCGGTGATCGTCACCTGCTTCATGGCCGGATCGGCGGCATTATCAGTTTCGTCGCGGTTGATAGAATAGCCACGGCGTTCCTGATCTTCCTGATCGCGGGTATCAATGGCAGATACGCTGTCTAGGTCCAACACCAAGTCTTCTGAGATGCCCATAGCGATAACATCACCAGCCCGAAGTTCGGTGCGATGGCCGATAACGTAGTAATCGGTGTCCGAGCGTGCATTGCGGTCAATAAAGAAATCTTCCGGCGGGATAGTTTCAATGCACATCTTGCCCGTCGGATTACGGCGGATAATCCGCACGTCATGCAACTGCGGCAATGGGTCAGGCATCTGCGGCAGTTGAGACGGATCAATTTGCTGACCAGCGGCCGCAGCCTGTTGGGCGATCTGTTGTCCTTCGTCTACCTGCTGTTGGATAATCTTAATCGTCTCGTCGTCTGGGCGAGCCTCTTCCGACAAGATTTCAACACCGGGTGCAGACACGATGGCTTGGTATTGCGCCTCATCCAAATCGTCAAACGTGAATATCTTGGCCTGATCGTATTCCGACCAGTATGCTTTTGTGAACCCGGTGATGTTCACCAAGGCATCGTGGGTAACATCACGCAGGATTTGGAAGCCGTTGCTCTGCCGGAATTTAGCCGCCGCATATGTGCTGGCCTGTTCCATCGAGGCAACATCTTCCGGCCCCTGCGGCACAAACTCAACTGGGCGATCAGACGTCATAAACACACGTTGGATTGACGGCTTCACCGCACGCACGGTGTCGCGGCATTTGGTTGATACCATCGTGCTGCGGCCAACTTCCTCGCCGATGTCGACTTCACCGTTGAAGTAACGCTGAGATTTCATCCGACGCTCGGCAATTTCCGCACCAATGAAGCCGACGGCATCCTCTACCGCCTGCATCACGATGTTGCCGATTTCATCCTCGGTCAGCGGTTTGAATGCCGCGTCAACCTCTACGGGGGCAGCCTCTGCGTCGACCCCAACCATCACCATACCCATTTCAAAGTCGGTGACGAGTTTCGGTCCGTTCATGTCGTTGACTGCCATGCCTGTTACCTCCGGTTTTCTGGTGTATTAGTTTGTGCCAGCAATCCGGGCGCAATACGAATAATTTCTGGAAGAGTAGATTTTCCAGCGGCCAACTCGGCTGGCATTTTTCCGCCAGACCGCGTTATAGCAGACAAAAGGCCAGCGTTTCTGGTCTGAAGCCCAGTGGCAACCCTGCGACCAAGTTCTCCAGCGCCTAGGGTTGCAGCACTAAATGCAGCACCCAATACGGGGCCACCAATGGCATTTCCAATAGAGAATGGAACGCCAGCGGACAAACCTGTTGAAACAATTCCACGCGGAGCAGCTTTCCCAATATCTCTAGCCAAGTTTTCCGCAAATCCACCCTGCGATATGCGAGTAATCAAAGCAGACTCATCTGGTGTAGCTGTAAGTTGACCTTTGATAATCTTGCGCTCCAAAGCGCGAAACTCTGTCCGAAGCGCATTTTCAAATCCGCTACCAGTAAATTGCCCTGCTTTTGAGCCAGCCAGTTCAATGGTCTTTTCGATAAGATCACCTTGCATGGCATCACGATAGATTTTGTTGGCCTCTGCAATCTGAGGAGCAATTGGACTTGTAAAGTCGTCAAACTGACGGATCATCATTGTTCCAAGACGAGCCTCAACAGGATCAGACGATCTTGCCGCAGCTTGAAATGACTTACGAACCTGAAGCATTTCGGTTGGCGTCATTGGGCTTCCGCGATAATCGTCAATCAAGTTTATTGCATCTGAAATCTTTGGATATGATCCTGCCATTTTTCCTTTTGGCGTAATCATACCTTCATCCTTGAGGGTAGTCATTAGGCCGTTGGCAAAGTCATCTACTTGAGCGGGATCAGCCATAGCGCCACTTGCACGGGCGGCATTATAAAGACCACCAGCTTGTGATTTGAGTTCAATAACAGATGGCTGCTTTTCTATAAAGGAACGGATTGCTTTGTTGTTCTTAACGGCAGTTACAAGGCCAGTTACGCCGTTTGCAGCAAAACCACCGCCTAGAGTTCCAACAAACTTAGCATATGGTTCAATGGGCGTTCCTTCTGTCATATATCCCAATGCAGTTGCGCCAAGAGCGCCACCGGCAGCAAGTTTTCCGCCAGCGCCGCCGCCAAGAAGTTCACCGCCAGTGCCAAGAATGTCGCCAGCAACGCCGGGTGCTTCATAATTTACATATCCGCCAGTTAGATCATTCAACGCAGATTGGATTGCTGCGCCAGAAAACGGACTTGGCGTTGCTGGTTTATCAAGAATTCCTACTTTTTCCATTCCGGCGTTAATGAGATCCATAGCAGTTCCCGGCAAACCGATTAGACCAGCCGCACCGCGAGTTAAGCCAGCACCAGTTCCAGCCAGTTGCTCAAGTCCTATTTGCGACCATGGTTTGTTGCCACTGCCAAACAATAGTCGAGCAGTTTGATCTTGCGGCGGCAAGTTTTTGACGTCCATAGCTTTCATTGCCATTTCATTCATTGCCGCAACACGCTCCGCCGATCCGGGCTGCAACTGCAATGTGCCAGCCTTCGCAGCATCAGCACGCTCACGCATGATTAGGCTGTCGATGGCTTGCTTCATTGTTGCTTTGTCTGTTCCATCAGGAAACTGAAGGACGCGACCGTCTGGGAGATTTACCGCAATCATTCAAATTTCCCCGTTGCTGGATTGTAGGTCAATGTAGTTATCCCAGACTGCGTAATAATCCCAGACTGAGGTGCTGCGCCAGCCGCAGGTGTAGCACCTTCAAGTTTCGGCAAGCCAAGTTTAACTGCATCCAAGAAATCTTGCATAGCTTGACGGAAGTCGCCTTCATTTTGAGCAGCACTCATACGAACGAATGCTTTTTCTGCGCGGCCACTTTCATAATCTGTAATCTGACCGCCGCCTTTAAGCATTTGTCTAGCCTGCAAGAATGCACCACCAGAAATTTGGTCCATCTTAGACTGAACGCGGGCAGCATCAGCTGACATGTTCGGTAATCTGCTTTGAACTGGGCCAAGCATTGCAGGAAGATATGGGTCATTGAGCAAATCATTTACCTGAAACTCAATAGCACTATATATTGCATTTGCCGCAGGAGCATTAGCAGCATTCGTAGCCCCAATTTTAGCCTCTGCGGCAGCGCCAGCACGAAGGCCAGCACCAGCAGTAAGCATAAACTCTTCATACTTGCCATCGCCGCCCTCAGATTGAGGAACTAATCCGCCGGCGCGTGCTGTCATATCAAGCGAACGGAATGCTGCGGGGTCGTCTGCGGCGGTTGATGCGTTTACAACCTCTGCCACCGCATCCTTCGGCGAAAGCATGCCACCGGATACAGCCTCAGCTAGATCGCTGCGGTTCCTTGACGTAAGCCATTCAACCGTCTTGTTCTTTGTCCGCGTGTCTTCAAATCCAGCAATCTTGTTGGTTAGCAACTGTTGGACGCCGGCATTCGGAGTTGTGGAAAGGCTGCTCAGGACCAGCCCAAGTTTTGCCCGTTTTTCAGGATCAGTGATAAAGCTAAGGATGCCTTTTGACTGCGGTTGTGTATTTTGGTCCACGGCTGGCGCTCCTTGCTGCGTGTTGCCTTGCTGCGGCGTTCCTAGGATACGGCTTACATAGTTTTGCGTTTCTGCAAACGGTGGAATGCCGCCGTATTTCTTCACGTTACCGGGGCCAGCATTGTATGCTGCCAAAGCTAGTGCGGGATCTCCGCCAAATGCGTCAAGTTGCTGACGAAAATACTTTGCGCCACCCTCAAGGTTTTGCAAAGGATCAACCCGCATGACACCCATATCCAAAGCCGTGCCGGGCATTAACTGCGTTAGACCCAAAGCATATTCACCAGATTTTGTTGTTGGCCCTTTTGCCTCTGGGTTAAATCCGCTTTCCTGCTCAATCAGGCGAATGAACAAGTTCGGGTCGATCCCATACTTCTGGGCGATCTTTGCAGCTTCTGCGCGGTAGTCGACCATTTGCGTCCCCAGATTAAAGCGCGGCCAGCCCGCCGATGATATTCAGCAGGCCCGGTTTATTTTGAGTTGTCTGCGTTTGTGTATATTGGTTTGGTTGCCCACTGATTGCTGCAATTAGTGAAGCAAGCCCGGCATTTGGAGATCCAGTAAAGCCGCCGTATTGGGCCTTAATGGCATCAATCAGGGCTTGGTTAGTTTGCTGTTGGGCCTGACCCTGCGCGGTTTGCTGTGCGCCGATTACGTTGCCAAATCCGAAGCCTTGGCCTGCAAGGTTAGATTGGATGTTCTGCTGGTTTTGAGCCGCATTCAACGCCGTGTTGAAGCCTTGCTGGTTCAAGTTGGCAAACGTGTTAGCACCTTGTTCAGCAAAGCCCTGATTGGTCAAAGCTTCGGCTACACCATGACGTGATCCGCCGAATGCGCCGGCACGGGTTGCCTGTGCGCCAATATCATTCAACTGCATCTGACGTTGGCGCTCAAGTCCCTGCATAGTCGTATCAGTTACCGCGCTGGTGTAGGGGTTAAAGAATTGGTTGATATTCGGACCCGCAGCCGCCTGATTATACAGATTGCTGGCCGTAGTGTAGACATTCGGGCCGGTGCTGGCCGGTGCGGCATATGTCGGCGTTGTCGGCATGGGCGTAACTGCCGGCGGCATCCCCATAACAGGCGCTGGCAGATTTGGCATTGGCGTAACCGGCGTAACCGCACCACTCGGATTTGCTGAACCTGACATGATTATCTCCGTGTTGCGTTGCTGCCGCCGGTCGACTTAGACGACGATGTAGACGATGACGACTTAGTTGAAGACGATGTAGACGACGCTGGCCGAGATGGGGAAGGCGGGGGCCGGTCGGCAGACGTAGGCGCACGTTGCGGGCTGATTGCATTGCGCACATCAGCAGCAATTGTGTTTAATAGGCTGCCGGGGTTTCTCGTATTCATGCCACCGGGGAGATATGATCCAGCTATCATGGCTAGATCAGATAGGCTTCTGCCACCATTTCCGCTAACAGAACCGCCACTAGTAGCCCCACCACCGCCACCACCGCTCCCGCCATCATACGCAGGTGCATATGATTGCATAGGCATACCCATTTGCGTTGGTCCGGCCGCACTTGCCCCAGATGCCATTCCCGTAACAGGGTCAATAAACTGTGACATGATGGCAGCGAATTGTGCGGGGAAACGTGCCTTTAATTCAGCCAAGGCTGCATCGTAAGCGGAGCCAGACGAGTATGCGCTCATGCCACCGTAGTTTGTCGCCGTCGGCATGCCGGCCGTCACATCTACCGTCGGCAGTCCAAAAGCCGACGCGGCTATATTCGTCCCCTGCATGGCCGCAATCTGTGCTGGCGTCATGGCGGCTACGTCAGGTCCATAATACGGCGTGTAACCAATCCGAGACACATCAGTCGCACGGTTCAGCGTGTTTTGCCCGGCTTCAGACAGATAGGCCGGAACCGTGTTAGCCGTCGTCGTCTTGTTGCTGCCAGCCATTATATCTTCCTCTCCAAGACAACCATCACTGGCTTAAACCCGTGACTGTCTAAAACCCGTTCCCAACCTTTGCGGCCATAAAGTGTGATGCTTTCACATCCCTGCGCCTTGGCCCACTCGGTCGCCGCATCTAGCCCGCCCATGATCTCTTGCAGATCACCGCCGGCCAAAAACACATTCAACACTTTCTTTCTAGCATATTGGATGATCTCTGTCACGGCGGCAGAGTTAGATGCCGGCCATAGCTGCATGATGCCATCGTTTATAGCCTTTGCAACGTCTTCAAAATTATGCGTTCCGCCGCTGTATTCCAGTGCGGCCTCAATGTGCTTGCGGTTGGCCTCTATGATATTCATAGCGCAACCCGCACGATTTGAAGCGTGACGGACGGCGACGCTGGTGCATATGCGGTGGCAGCGTGTGCCTCAAGGAAGCCATGGGTTGCGTTTGTTGCCCACATAACTTTCAAAACGTCGCCCGCGCTAACCCTAAACATGACAACTCGCGCCACTAAAGTTGTGCTGCCATTGGCCTTTAGGTTTGCCACAATTGTGCTTCCCGTAGCATTCGTGCCGTTAATCCTCGGCCAAAAGCGAAAATCTACGGTAGAGCTGTTAGAGCTACTGATCTGCGCCGTGAACGCCAGTTGATACAGGCCACCCTCGGTAAACGTGATGTCAGTTGTCGGCGACCCTGTCAAAGTGATGCCACTGGCAAACAAACTTGTCAGCGTGATGGCGTATGCCGTGTTGGCCGCAGCCGCCGTTATCGTTGACGTCGAATTAAACGACGCGTTGGCCCCCGTGACGTCAGACAGCATCAGGGGATACCAAACGTCGTTCTTGCTCACGATAGGATAGCCGCCGGTGGCATCCCACAACAGCACGCCATCCTCGGTGGCCGACGCGGTGGCAGATTTAAACTGCAACCGTGAAGCCGTCCGCCGCAGATAGGCAACGATATTTTGCGCCCAGTATTGCAGGTCTGCCGTTACGGGTGGTGGTGTAAACCCTAAACTCACCGCAGGCCACCGGCCGTTGCATCAAGCCGCATAATGCCAACCCGCCAATCGGCCAGACGCGCACCGTCAACTCGCACTTTAATCTGCCGCCCGGTGAACCGCACGCTGACGGGATTAGCCATCGTGAAGGGTCCGTAAGTCCGTTCGGTGTCGTTGGGATAGAATTTTGTCTTGAAGGTAGCCGTCACATCGCCTTGGGTTGCCTCGTCTGGGATCAGTTTGGTGGCAGACAAAACTTGGTCACCATTGCCCAAGCTGATCGGCCCGCTTTCGGCAAAGATGTCGGCGTTATCGACGGCAAGACCTGTTTCGTGATCGTAGGATTTCCCGTCAGATCCAAACAAAATTGGGTTACGGAATACGCCGCTGTCAACGCCAGTAGTTCGGACTAAGCTGCCTATTGTCCAGTGACGTTCGGAGTAGTTAAATGCTACATAGCTGTTAATTTCATTTGATGCTTCCGACGGGTAATACCACCAAATTTCGTTGAATTGTTGGTTTGCCACGCCAAAGATTTTAGATACCTGCGCAATGTTCATGCCATTAAAGACATAGTCGGCAACTTCGCTTGGCACATCCTGCACGGCTCCACCGGCATAAAGATGGAACCCGCGCTTGCCCATCCAGAAAACACCCTCGTCAACGGATACCGCAGCCTTGCGTGAGATAACACCGCAGGCCGAGCCGACACGTTCAAACCCGTAGACATACGGCGGACCCTGATAAGTTGCCGAATGCGCATCCTGATCGGTCAAGATCAAAGTCTGCCCGCGTGTCTTAATCCCCAACATGATTTGGCCGGATGTCTGCAACTCAATGTCACCGGCTTCATTCGTAGTTAGCGGCGTCCAAGTCGTGTTATCTTCGCGGTCACACCATTGCACCTTGCGAGGATTGCCGCCGGCCCCCAGCGCAAACAGGAAACGCTCGCCAGTTACAACCAAGGATTTGTTTGACGTCGGCGCGTTGGTAATGGCTACGGCATCGTTGGCCGGGTTAAGTGTCCATTCCAATAGGCGGCCGTCGGCCACGGAACAGGCAACCAAGTTTTGCCCGAAGTTGTCTAGCGCCCACGTTGTAGCTTCGGAATAGTTGCCCTTGTCAGCACGCGGCGTTCCGTAGGTTGCAGATCCGTAAAACCCGCCGCCGTAGCCGACGTTCACGGCAGCCGTCAGGTTTCCCGTCACCAAGGCAGTCGGCGAAATGTCAACGATAGTTCCAGAGGCGTTGACCGTCTTTAGCGCGTTGTGAAAGCCAACCGCGTATCGTTGGTCGCCTGACAAATCCTGCCACGCTAGGGCTGCTCTGGGGGCCGTTGTGCCAACCGTGTCACGCAGCCGCCAACCGCCAATCGGGCGCATTGTGCCGTCAATCCAGCGAACCAGATTAGCGTCACGCCAACGGTTGCTGGCCTGAAACTCTGTGCCGTTGCGGAAGACACCCGGCGGGATCTGTAGCGGAATGAGTGACATGCTTTTCTCCTATCCGTCAGACTATACGACAGTTTTGGAATAGTGTCACTTGCCGCACCCTGCGTCGATCTGTTGGATCAATAGCGCACCCGTGACCAACGAAAGCGGCCCACCATCCGCAACCAATGCCGCCGCATGGGATGTCCTGCTCTGCACCGTGCCATCGCAGATTGCGCTAGTGTTTGGCGCGATTGCGCAGCCACTCAGCAGCAGCGTGAGCGTCAGGCACAGGCCCAACCTCGTCAATCCGCTTTGAAGTTTCGGCATAGGCTTCCAACTCCTCAATTTTAGCAGCCTGTCGCCCGGCCGCCTTGCCCCCGAACCATGCAGCCAATAATGTCAGCAGAGGCTTCAGGAGCGAGGCTAGGAGCGATGTCATGCCTTACGCTTGGCGATCACTGACCAAACTGCAACGATGATCGTAGCGGCCGCGCCACCGACTGTGGTAGCCGTCTCGCTGTCGATAAGCCCCTTGCCGACCAAGTAGCCGCCAAGTGCAGAAGCAAGTGCGCGGGCGATGCCGCCGATTTCAGTAGACGTCATTTCGTTGTTCCCTTTAGGATTGCCAAGATAGTCTCAATTATTACGGTCAAGATTGATTTAGGCTCAACCTTTTCAGTCGCGGTAACGGTGTGCATGTCAGCAGTCACCGGCGTTAGGAACAACGTGACTTCCGCGTTACGACGGTTGACCAAACCTTTGACAACCTCGCCGCCAGCCTTGTTCCACATTTTGAATGCGGCAGCGGCCTTTTCATGGTTGCCGGCGTTCAGTTCACGCAGGACAGTAGACTTGGCAAAGGCGGTTGGCCCGATGTTATACGCCAGTGACACACAAGCCCCAAATTCATTCGTATTTACGTTGGCCGTGATCATCGCGTCAACCGTGGCCGCAAACTTATCAATACCCTGCCGCAGCAGATCCTCGGCACGTTCCTGCGTGATGGTCATGCCACTGGCTGGCTCGATGCCAAGACCAGCCATCGCCGTCGTGCCGTAGCCAATAGTCCAGATGCCCACGATGTCTTGGTAAGCAACTAGCTTGCAGCCCTCAAACCGCTTGATAAGATCCAACGTGGCCTGATTGACGCTCACTTGCGCATCTCCTTTTGGATCTCATCCAACTTTTTTAGCACTTCGGAAAACCCTGTCTTGATCTCTTTCAGTTCCCGGTCGTGGCCTTCTTTGGTCAGATTGTATTCCGACTTCATCACAGCGATCTCTGTCTCATGGGCCTGCGTCATTTTGTAGTGCATCCATACAAACGCAACTATTGGTATCACCGCAAATTGTAGCAAGAGTTTTGCCAGTTCCATGATGTCCATCTCTTGCTGCATGATATTGCCTTATGGTTTCGTCGGCCAAGTGACGCTGTTCGGAAAGCCAGACTGCTGCGGAATGTCTAGCAAGGCTTGGCGATATGCGGCCCATGCGGCCTGCGTTGCCGCCGACATGCTGGCCCAGCGCAGTATGTTTGAAACTAGAGGGTCGACAATATTGGTGAGGATGGTGTCGCGGGTAGCGCGGACAACCGTTGCTTGTGCTGCGTCAAGTTGATCTTGCGATGGCGATACCCATGCTGACCCAGACCAAGTATGTAGGTTACTGGGTTGCAGCGGAACCTCAACTGTGCCGTCTGGATACGATGCACGAATGTCATCGCTCGGAGTTGAGATGGTTTGCCAGTAGCCAGCAACGGGGTGAAAGAAACCATGTTCCATTATGCTTGTCCCTCATACCATGCCGAAAGCACCGAACCTGTGCATAGATAGTAGTAACTTGGCGGAACAAGTCCCAATATTGCGCCAGTTGATTGGTTTGTCGTGGCAATATAAAAACTTGCTGACGAAGGGCCGATGTAAAATGCTTGACCATTGTTGCTTGACGTAACCGAAACAACAAGCCAGCCGCCCGTTGTGTTTTGGTAGGTTGTAGACATAGCCCTTGAGCCAGTTTTTGCAGTCATAACAGACCCGCCAAACCGCGTAGTCGCATTTGATGGAGCCAGCGCCGTGATCGATTGCTTGGTCTGCAACGGCGTCATCAACTTTACAGCATCTGTGCCAGCTTCTGCCTCAGCTTGCGATGCCAAGATCGGGGTCAACGTCGGGTTACCAGCCACGCCGTCACCGTTGGTTACAGTCAACGACGAATTGCCGGTAATCGTGCGGCCGGTAAACGTGTCGGCGGCAGTCTGCGTAATCAGGCCAGCGGTGTTGTATGCAGCCAACGCCGTCAGTGTGGCGTCCGATGCTTGCTTGGCATCAAGTTGCGTCTGAATGGCAGACGTCACGCCGGTAACAAAATTCAACTGTGCAGCCGTCGGCGTGATAGCCGTGCCGTCGATCTTCCAAAGACCGCCAGATAGGTTAGGTTTTGCCTTCTGCGCACCCGTGCCGCCGAGCAGGGCATCAACCGCATCCAAATCCGTATTGATCTTGGTCCCCCAAGTGTCGCCGCTGGCTCCAACTTCCGGCTTGGTTAAGGCGAAATTGGTGGTTGTCGTATCTGCCATCTATTTAGCCCTCATACGGCCCACGTTGCCGGGGCAACTGTCTGGGGGTTCCATGTCTCATTGCTTGCGGATTGCGGCGTCCATGTCTCACCCTGTGCGGCGTCATCTTCCCATTTTTTGCGTGCTAATGCAACAAATGTGAGAACGGTGGCAGATTGTGCTGCAACTCGACGAATACGAAGAGCGTTTGCCGACACTTGGCTTTGCGACAACATATTGCCGCCGATGAGATAAATAGCAAGCGACGTGGCCGTGGCAGATGAAGTTGCCGACGCTGCGGCCGATCCTTGCAGAATACGCTTTGCGCTTGCCGTGGTGGTGGAAGTTACTGGCAAGTTAGCGCCAGCAAATTGTATGCGCATAACCGTTACGGTTGCCGAAGATGTGTTTGAAATTACAACACTAGGTTGTTGGATGCGGGCCGCGCTCGCCACAGTTGAAGAAGATACCAATACAGCCGCCGAGGCGATCTTGGCGTCACCCTCGGCGTATCCTTCAAGCCAATATTCTGGATCGACATAATACGGCGCGGGCATCTCTCATTCCTTATGTTTGCTGTGTGGGCCACTCAACCCATGAAAGTGCATCTTCATTCCATCCATACTGCTTGCCGTCTTCTGGATGTGCAACAGGCGGAACCCAATCTAGAATGTTGTCGCTAAACAGCCATGATGGGAAAGGCTTTGGCGGTATGAAAGCATCATGGGTTTGGTCGTAGGCATAGCCTTCCCCTGCAAACCGCATTCTAAAGCCGCCGCTGTAGCTTGTCTGAACCCACGTTCCCCCGAATAGCGACTGACAAAAGTCAACGCCAATTGCCTCTTGCTCTTGCCCATTGGCATCAAGCAATTCGGCATTGTTCACCACAATCACCCGCACGACGATGTTGTCGGAGTCAAGTTCTGCAAAGTGTGCCATTAGAACGTAATGCTCCCTGATCCCGTGAATTTATAGACGTTAAACCCAGCGTCAGTTGTGACAACAGGCGATCCTGTTGTGGCAGATGCTGTGGATAGCGTTCTAATGATGACAACACCAGAGCCGCCAGCAGCACCAAGCTGTGTGCCAGTAGTATATCCACCAGCCCCACCGCCGCCGCCAGTGTTTGTGGTCCCTGCTGTTCCTGCGGTAAGACCACCAGCACCACCTCCACCGCTCCCGCCTGCGCCGCCAGTTCCGCTAAGATATCTGCCACCACCGCCGCCACCAGCATAGTAAGTTGCCGTGCCTGTTACGCTGTTTTGAATGCCGATCCCGCCAGCACCACCAACACTGCTACTCCCAGAACCACCAACAGCACCCTTACCGCCGCCGCCGCCGCCAGATGCGCCGCTTACGGATTGCGTCCCGTTATTGCCTTGTCCTGATGTGCCAGCACCACCAGCAAAAGCAGAAACAGTGTCACATCCGCCGCCGCCGCCAGATCCGCCAGAGCGAGCAAATACCCCAGAGCCGCCGCCAGCAGGGTTTTGGTTTCCGCCACCACCACCACCACCAGTTGCCGTATATCCTGGAAATATACTATTGCCGCCATTGCTTCCGTTAACAAAACCAGAAGCAGATCCAGCGCCAGCAGCGCCTATTGTAACTGAATATGTTCCCGGAGAGACAACAAGTGCGCTAACCTCAAGCATTCCGCCAGCGCCGCCGCCGCCGCCAATTGCGGAACCGCCGCCGCCACCGCCAGCAACAACAATAAAATCCAAGGATATTTCAGTTACCCGCTGCATCAAAAGAGCGGCAAAAACTGCTGACGCCATTTAGGTTACCCCTGCGCCGGAGCAAACAAAGGTATTAGAGGCAACGCACAGTATCGTGCAAATGCCGCGTTGTGCCAAAGTCCTGTTGCCAGTTGTCGCAGTGCCAGCCAGATACATGGTGACGCTAGTGCCTTGTGTGATAGTCTGCGAGGATGCGCTGTTGTTGTAGATCGTTACGTTCTGTCCGGCTGCAAACACGCTAGCGTTGATCGTTATGCCGCCTGTAGTGATGTTGATCAGCTTGCCGTTGTCGGTGGCCGCAGGAACGTATGCAGCAGTTTTCCCGCTGTTAACAAGATCACGCACGTTGCCAATCAAATCGCTTACCGCACCAGTTGCGGTCAATATGTCAACCGCCGTAGTCCCGGTCAAAGTCGGTGATACGGCAAGGACAACACTGCCGCTTCCAGTAGAAGCTGTAGCACCTGTTCCGCCATTTGCCACAGGCAACGTGCCGGAAACGTGGGTTGTCAAACCGATTTTACCATACGACGGCGCTGCGCCAACACCGCCAGAAATCAGCGCACTTCCAGTTGCCACGTCAGCTAATTTTGACAGCGCACTTGTAGTTGAGGCAAAGAGTAGATCACCAATGGCATATGACGTAATGTTTGTGCCGCCGCCAGCTACAGCCAACGTGCCGTAAGCAGGGGAAACGCCAGAGCCAGCCGAAATCAGCGCCTGACCAGATGTGCCAGCGTTGGTTGGCTCAACTTTATTTGTATTCAAATTCGTGAAATTGGCGTCCACCTCAACGTGCGTGAGTGGACTACCTTTTCCCGCCCGTGTGACTATGGTTGCCATGTCAGGATCAATCCAGTGTGATGTCTAGGTCGCCCGTAGGAATGCGCAAAACGTCGCCAGAGGCAATCGTCTTAGACGCGGTCAACGTCGCGTAGGCCAGCATGTTGCCAGTGGTCAGCGCGTCGAACACCGCGATGTGCGTAATCGTGCCCCAGCTTGCGGATGCCGTCGGCCATTCAACCGCAGCCGAATTTGTAGCAGTGTCACCGCTGACGGACAAAGTTACCGCCATGCGAACATATGAACCACCGCTAACTTCAGTGCCGCCGCCAGTTTCACCGGGGGCAGCCGTGAACAGGCCGATATACCAAGCCGTCGGCCGGGTAGGTGTGCCGGCCGTGAACAGCCATTGCAGTGTGCGGGTTTCTGCGTCGTTAGTGAAACTCATGGTGCCCCTCGTTTGGTTTTCATAACCAACCCGGAGCCGCCGTATTTGGCATCGTCCGAAGTTGCGTTCAGGTTATCCATCGCAGCCTTATACAATCCGTCCCAGACCGCAACCTTGGCGTCGTCTTTCAGATACGGAGCCGAGTGAACCAAGGATCCATACAGGTAGGCGTCGGGGGCCTCGGTCAGCAACCAGTTCGTCGTGTTCGCGCCAGACAGAGCCGCCACACGGGCATAGTACACTAATGACGCGTTATATACTACGTCAGGCGTCGGATATAGTTCCAAGCCGCCGGCGGTCAACGCGTAGTGCGTGGGTTTTCCTGTTTGGTTATAGTTGTCAGCGCGAAGCTGCAACATCTGCGCCGTGCTGATAGGCTCAACCGGGTTGGTCGACCCATCCAAAATCTGCAACCTGATCGGCGACATGTAGTCGGATGGAACGGCGCTGTATTGTGTATCGAGTTGAGCCGTGCTGCGTTTTTCTTGCCTATAGTGACGCAGGTCGCGGTCGATGCGGCTTTCTGCCAACCGAATGAACGTCGGGATAACCGCCGTTAAGTCATCCCGGTTAAGGAAGTCTGCCATCGCGGACTGCAATTCGGCATATGTGGCTAGGGTCATTTCTTCTTCGCCTCATTGCGGCCAGAGATAGCCTTGGATTTAGCCTTGGCGTCGGCCTTGCTGCTCGCGCCCCATGCTTGCAGTGATAACAGCAATCGCGTCGGTTTTCCATCAGGTTGGTGTTCAGGCCCCGGCATGCCACCCATCCGCGCCAAGAAAGATGCTCGGCGCGGGTTGTCGCCCGTCTTAACCGGCGGCTTGAGGTTCATGCCCTCGGCCTTCGCGGATGCCCGCCCGGTGGCATTCAAGCCACCCTTGGGGTTCTTGCCCGCAGCACGCTGCCATGCCGGTGTCTTTGCCATTACTTTGGCTTCTTCGCCGTCTTGGCCGACGCCTTGAACGCAGCCGCCGTCGGTGCGCCCTTGGTTCCCGGCTTGCGCATTTGCTCTCCGGATCCAGCCTTGATGCGAGCCTTCTTGGCCGCGATGTTTGCGTATAAACCCTTCATCAGTCTTCCTCACCGTTGTAATCCTTGCGTTCCCATGCCTGACAGGCCCGCAGATTGTGGCAGATAAAGTCAAATTTGTGGCAATATCCGCGACCACCGCCGTCCGCGTCCAACTGGTTGAACGGGATTTTATCCATGGCACGCATCATCTCAGGCGTATTCTCGAAGTAGTCGCAATTGGCGCACAACTGCCGACGTGCTTCCTGCGACGAGATGCCCCAGATACCTGCCAAGCTATCCCAAAATTCAGGATTTGCACCCGGCTTCGGGCTGGCCTTATCAGGGCCAAGATGCCAGTTATCAACGACGCGCTGCAAGTTAACCTTGTTTTCAGCCGTGCTGACGATCTCCGGCGTTACGATCCGGCCCATGGTTTCGTTTGCCATCACATCTTGCCCTTCTTAGCCTTGCCAGCCTGCGACAACGCGATGGCGACAGCCTGCTTGCGGTTGGTAACCGTGGCTGCCTTCTTCGGACCCTTGGGGTCGACGCCGGCGTGCAGCGTGCCAGCCTTGTATTCGCCCATAACCTTGGCGATCTTGGCGGCGGCTTTAGTTGGCTTTTTCATTGGCGGTTCTCCATGTTACTTTTAGCATATACCCTTTAGCCCGCGCCGTATCGGCTTAGACCAGTTACCCGTCGGCGAACCCAACGACGTCGCGGCGTCCCCGGCGAAAGTAAGAAACACCGCGTCGGCCTTGTCGGGTGAACGTAAACCCCGCCGGCGCATGTCATCCTTGCTCTCGGCCTTCATCTTGCCGCTGCTGCCGAAAGAATACCTGAT
>Ga0114974_10000482_pt1 | contig 33128 bp, 46 predicted proteins | sample S_130206_EF_Meta_FD_87318 | JGI IMG/M metagenome (GOLD analysis project Ga0114974, IMG submission 87318) | Freshwater microbial communities from Lake Simoncouche, Canada to study carbon cycling - S_130206_EF_MetaG | ecosystem: Environmental > Aquatic > Freshwater > Lake | place: Lake... | reverse complement strand
TCAAAGACTTGATTCTCTGCCCGATCTAAATCGCTTGAATCAAACTGGCAAACCATACATGAAGGGTACTCATTCTTATCAACAATTATGTGGTACACATCATTGATTGGAATTTGCATCGATCTAAGGCAGAATCGATATAAAGCCATCTGCCTTAAGTATCCATTAAATACACATTCTTTGGCCCAGTCCATTGGATCATAAGAACCAACTGTTTTTAGATCGACCAAGAAACTCTTTTCAACGCAATACATATCTGGGATAAATTTGATTTGCAATGGTTGCCCATCAAATTCAATAGTGGTTAAAATCTCTTGCTCACGAACAACACCAGAACAATTGAAGTACTGCGAAGCAGAATTTTCTGCAATCGCAGCAATCATTTTATTCGCTTGCTCGACATCATCATGGGTAATGATTTCAACACCATCTGCTAAAGATGTTTTGAAGTTATCCCAAGTCTCTTTGCCAACCTTAGTTCGCTTATCACAGACTGGGGCAACGGAAAATCGTTCCGCAACTTTATCTGGTTCCAGCAACATTGCATGAACTAAGGAACCTAAAATCATAGCTGGTGAAGGATCACGCTGAACAACCTTGTCTATATAAGTTTTCTTATACAGAACAGGTGATTTTCTAAACAATTCGAGGCGGGAGTGAGACACATATTCAATTGGATACATTAAACACCTTCTTCTTTCTGTTGTAAATTACACCTACTCAAAACAAACTTGCAATAAGAACTAGCGATAGCATATCTCAAAACCCTAGATGCTTCTTTTTCGCTAATTAACAATTCTATTTTTTCAAAAACAGATTGATAAAATGAAAAGGAAACATCTTGTTTAACATAGTTTTTTGAAAATTGACCTTCTATTTTAGAAAAATATAAATCAACTGAATCACTTATCATTTGATAAATATGACCTTTGCGAAAATCAAACGTTTTTTCAAATTGATCTTTCCAAATTTCACTTTGCTTTCTAAATAACATCAGGATTTCTCCTTAAAAAATTTCTCAAGGATATCTAAGACCTGACCATTCATAGTTCTATTCTGGGATAAAGCCAGAAAATTCAACTGTTCTTTTAGATCCGAATTAGGTCGAAAAACTACTGTGAGTTTTTGACGATCCTTTTTAGACCCGTGTTTTTTTGGCATTTTCCTTCTCCTTTAATAAAGATGCTTGATAAGCATCCCATTCAGAATCGTACTTCCAAGGCTTTTCAAAATAGTAAATCAAATTGCCAATACCACCAGCACCATCCCATTGACCCTCTTGTTTTAGCCATCTGGCCAAACCAAGAATATTGTCTCTATCGAAATACCACATAACTCACCCCTTTCAAAAGGTAAAAGTAACAACATAATAAGTATACCATAAATGTTATTAATTACCATAGATTCTTTTATTTTCTTTTATTTTCTGTTTTTTTCTGTTTTGGGTTTGACTTTTAATTTAACGGATCGTAGGATAGACGATGTGGTGGGAGTGGAACTGAGTTTGGAGTTGGCACGATGCCTAGAAAACAAAGACATAAACTTCTCTCTTATGACGAAGCTGCAAGCTTCTGTCCACATCCCCCTGGAAGCACAGAAAAAATAATTGTTTTGGAAGCTAGGCTTTATTACGGAATTGATCTGTATCACTCAGGTGATAATACGATACCAATAATTCCAAGAGATAAAAAACACGCTTCCAAAACAGAACCACAATCTTATCCAGATGCGGAGATACATCTGGATGATGATGATGACTAGCGGTGGTCATATGGGTTGACTCGTTGTTGACCTTAAAAAGACACTAGTTTTTACCGAGGCTAGCACACGCACCGCTAGTTGTTTTTTTACTTTTTTTAGAAAGGGGAGTGTCATGGAAGATGAAATTACCATGATTGATCGAGAGTTGATGAAGATAGTTGCTCCGAGTTTTTCGCCACCATGCAGTCTTAATGACGATGTGTCTGTGGAACCGCTAACCATAAAAGGTATTGTTAATGCTGACGAAGAGTTAATGAAGTGGCTTTTGTTTAATGGGATATCTACCCATGCTATTGGGCAAAACAAAATGATGTCTATCACCAGCATAGATGACATCACTTCTGGCAGAGGATCGTATTCTGACACGATCATAAAAGTGAGAATGAAAATGGGCGATCTAAACACAGTTGTCTCTATTGAATTATCAAATGAGCAGCTTGAAGAAATTGTAAGGATTGGGCTTCGCACCCAGTTTGGCCCAAATGTCGAATCGGTTAAAGTGATATCGTTGTATCACGGACTCAAAAAGTACGAGTTGGAAGTTACTTTCAAAGGAAGGGGTTAACATGAAAATTGGGAAGCCTGTTGGTTTTGGCCAGCTTAACAAACCGAAAGCAGTTGTTTTCGGGGCTGAAGGTTCTGGGAAATCTACTATGGGATCGAAGCTTACAAAAGCTTTGTTTCTTGATGTAGAGGGTGGTATCTCAGGCATAGACATTGATTGCGTGGCAATCAAAACATGGGCAGAATTTGTAGCAACCATCAAAGAGATAGTTACATCTACAGAGTTTGCCTATGAAAACATTGTCATTGATTCTCTTACTGCTCTGGAAAGATTGCTTCATCAGCACATCTGCCAGACGAGTGGAGCATCATCAATTGTGCTAGCCTGTGGCGGGTATGGTAAAGGTTTAGTAGAGTCTGTTACTCAGATGTCTCTGCTTATTAACTCGCTTAATGCTAAGAAGGATCTTGGTGTTTACTTTTTGTGTCATTCAACTGTAAAGTCTGTGAATGATCCAACCAGAGGTGAATACGCAAGTTTCGGTGTGAGGGCAGACAAGGCAATGTCCGAATGGGTTACTTCTTGGGCTGATTTGATTGGGTTCATCGAAATTGACCTTATGGTTGGTGACGATGGCAAGCCAATTATTAAAAAGGATGGTAATGAGGTTCGCAGAACCATTACTGTTACTCCAAGGGGTGGACTGACTGCGAAATCAAGGATTCCAGGCGTAACTGGAACCATGACTGTCGATAGTTTTGTTACTAAGATCAATGAAATTTTTAAGAAAGGGAAGTAGTTATGAGCTTATCAGATGACTTTGAAATCTTTGGACAAGATGAAGCGAAGGAACTTCAGAAGTCCGATATTCTTCCAGCGGGAGAATATCCAGTCACGATTACCAGAGCGGAAGTCCGCACTAAGGATGACAAGAAATGGTTGTCTTTAGGTTGTCAGATCGATGCTCCACATGATATGCAGGGGAGGTTTAAAACCTTTACCTTGTATATCAAGGATGGTCATCCTAACCCACAGGTTTGCAATATTCACGCAAAACTCAGGCAGAGTCTTGATGCTGCCTTGGGCCTTGATCGGATGACCCTGACCAACATCATTGGCCAGTCCTGTGTAGTTAAAATCAAGAATAGCGAAAAGAATGGTGCTACATATGAAAATGTAGAAAAATTCTTGAAAGCTATCTAATCTTTGCTCATGCTGTGCTTGGAAGCAACCGATAAGAAAGGTAAGGAGGTGCAGCATGAGTAAAATTTTAATTTTGCTAGTGTGTTTTTTGGTTGGATGCCAAGGAACAAAAAATTCGATTGAAACAGGATTGTCAACACAGTTGATGTCTGACAGTCCTGTGATCGAAAAGATGGATGTAAGTTTAAAATTTAAAAGGGAGTGGTAGACATGGAAGTTATTGCTAACATTTTTGAATTAAGGGCAGCGGTTACAAATGCTTTTGGTGAAAAAAGTTTTATTGAAACTCTGGAACGCAGGGGAATGTATCGCTCACGAATTGCTAGCGTTGTAGACACAGATTGGTCTACTGAAGATGGTCAACTAATAGCACATCATTGGACAGTCGATCCAGAACCTATTGTTGAAAAATTTAATTTCCCGCCCAGTTGGTCAAACAAGGAATCTTGGAAAAACACCTTTGAGTCTGATTACCCTGAGTGTTTAGAAGATGCTCTTGATATAGCTCTTTGGACTCCTAGAACACCATCACGATTAATTATCGAAGATGACAATGGTATTCGGGTTCTTAAATCAATTGAGACAGATCCTGTTCAGCGGGTGGAAGAACGAAAAATCAAACCTGTCAGCTTCCCGATTAAGAGGAAGAAATTTGTAGACAATTCCCCAACTCTATTTGGAGCTTAACATGAGTGACGAACCTTTATTTGATCCAGAAGAAACCAAACCGATTCCCGCTGGAACTTACTCTGCTCGCATCATGCGAGCGGAGATTAAGACATCCAGAGCGGGAAACAAATACCTTGCTTGCGATATGCAGATATTGCAAGGATCACAGCAGGGCAGAGCATTAGATGCAAACTTTCACATCTTTTCAACTGACACGAAGTTTCGAGCAGACTCAAGAAGGAAGCTAGCTCGACTAGCTTCTTCATGCGGTATCACTACTGTAATGAAACCCGAAGAACTGGTAGACAAACCTTTCTTAGTCGAAATAGGCGAAACCACAGATAACTATGGGGCAACGAATTTGATTCTTGGATACTCCAAGCTAGGGAGAGCGTGATGAATGATTTTGAAGAAAGAATTGCATCAATAAGGGAAATCCCTTTATCACACATACAGTCTATTTTAAAAATAGATATTGATAGCCCATCAGGATTAATTTGGTTGCAAAGAAAAAATAAAACAATTAAACAGAACTCTTTATACGCTAATAAATATGCTGGTTGTAAAGATACAAATCACGATGGATATAAAAAATGGTCTTTGACAATTAGTTATTTAGGAAAATCAAAAACATTTATGGCCAGCAGAATTGTTTTTCTTTTACACAACGGATACCTTACAAAAGGGAAAGAAGTTGATCACATTGATGGAAATTCATTAAACAACAATCCAATTAATTTAAGAGAAACAAATAGAAGTCAAAATTGCTATAACAGCAAAATTAGCAAAAAAAATACTTCTGGTTGCAAAGGTGTTTATTGGAGTAAAATAAGAAAAAAATGGAATGTAAGAATAAATGTAAGTGGAAAAGCAAATTGGTTTGGAGAATATGAAAATAAAGAAGATGCAATCAGAATTGCTATAGAAACCAGAAAAAAACTTCATGGCGAATTTGGAAGGAAAGTATAATGTTAAGAAAATACCAACAAGATGCTGTAGATTCTCTGTTCCAGTTTCAGAATGATCGCCCTGGTCATTCATCAGTAATAGTGATTCCAACTGGTGGCGGTAAAACTAGAGTTATGGCTGAAATAATCAGACGATCATTTGAAGCCAATCCTAATTGCAGGGGAATGATTCTGTCTCATGTAAAAGAATTGCTTGAGCAATCATCCAAAACTTGTACACATTACGCTACCACAACAGGACTCCCTGTTGAGTCAATCGGGGTTTACTCCGCTGCTCTAAAACGCAGAGAAGTAAAACCTTTGACGATTGCAGGGATTCAAAGTGTGTACAGAAAGGGTGCTGACTTTGGTTATCTGGATTTCATTATGATTGATGAGTGTCATCTGATCAGCCAGAACAAGGAAACTATGTATCGCAAGTTTTTGTCTCAGGCAAAGATTTCTAACTCAAGGGTAAAAGTGGTTGGCTTAACTGCAACCCCATATCGACTTCAGAGCGGAATCATCTTTGGACACAAAGAAAAAACTTTTGACAATTGCTGCTACGCAATCGGGGTCAGGGATTTGATTGACGAAGGTTTTCTTTCACCATTAGTAACAATGGGTACAAGTGATTCTCCTGACCTAAAGAATGTCAGAATCAGAGCGGGTGAATACTTCTCAAAGGATCTTGATGCGATTCTAGAAAACGCTGACTTAGTTCAATCCAGCGTTAAAGAAGCAATCGCAAAAACATCTGAAAGGAAATCTGTATTAGTGTTTGCCTCATCGATTAAACACGCTGAAATGATTCTTAATGAATTAAAGAAGCAAGGCCAATCAGCAAACATGATAACAGGCGAAACCCATTCAACGATCAGAGACTTTTTGATCAACGGATTTCGGGCTAACAGTTTTAAATGGCTTGTGAATGTAGCTGTTCTGACAACAGGTTTTGATGCCCCTGGGATTGATTGCGTTGTGGTAATGAGGCCAACAATGTCAAAGGGTCTTTGGTATCAGATGGTTGGTAGGGGATTTCGACTTGCTCCAGATAAAGAGAATTGCTTGATCCTTGATTTCGGTGACAATGCTCTCAGGCATGGTTGTATCGATCAGATTGTAGTTGATGCCCAAGGCATAGAACTTCCAGCAGCTAAAGTAAAGCGTTGCCCATCTTGCAATCTAATACACAGGGTTGGCAATATCATTTGTCCTTCATGCGGTTATTTCAAACCAAAAGAAGAAGAATCTTTATTTCCTGAGAAACTTTCTGCAAGCCAAACCAATGGTGAAATATTGGCGGGAAGACAACCAAAGCAATACGAAATTGTTGCTACTGGATATACGATTTATCGTAAAACTCCAGCATCCGATCCCTGCATACTCGAAACACACGAAACGCTCGAAGGTAAGTTAATTCGATGCTATCATTCTCTTAAGCATGGATTGGAATTTATAGTTTGGAAATGGCTTAAGTCTGTTGGTGCAAAAGGTTTACCAGATAAGCATTGGAATATGAATAAAGAAGGCTTGCAATCCCAAGAATGGTTAGATACTATTCCCAAACCAACTGCTATAAAAGCACACTTGAACGAAAAGGGGTACTATCAAATCGATAGTTACACCTTTCAGAGCAATCGAGTAATAAGCGGGGAGATGGCGAAAGGGTGAAACCACCTCCCCTGTGCTGGGAGGAAGCAGACCCAGCACCATTATCTTAACCAATTTAACCATAAAATCAAAGGAATAGGTGTGCCTTGGAAGAAATTAAAAAACAGGCTTTGCGAGTTCGTAAACAAGGGTTATCAGTCTTCTCTACTAAGGTCGATAAAACACCAGTAATTAAGCGAACTAACCGCATAGTTGAGCTAAGAGCTAACCCGCTGTCAGACCTTGAAATTGAGATAGATTTTAGCCATGCAAATGTAGCAGGGATCGCCATCAACTGTGGCCCAGTTGTGGGTAAAAATAAGGACTTGGAATGCCTTGATATCGACTGTCCAAAGGTAGCACTTGACTTCCTTCCTGACTTGGAAGCATCAAGCAAGGAACTACACGATAAACTTTGTGGATGCGTGGAAACCACTCCATCTGAAGGTTTACACATTTTCTACTATTTGCCATTAGGTAAATCAAAATGCCGTGAATTGGCGGTAATGTCTACAGACAATGGTAAGAAGTGGTTAGCCGAAGCAAAGGCTAAAGGATCGACTAAAAAAATCGCTCCACCATTGATTGAAACAAGGGGTGCGGGTGGATATGTAGTTGGATTCTATTCTCAGGCAGTCTCAAAAATTGATGGATTAGTTAAGCCATATAAAATGATTCATGGAGATGTGGCAACCATTCCAACCCTAACTGCGGATGAGCATGAATTTCTGATGTCATTTGCCCAATCTTATGACCAAAAGGCAGCAAAGAGATTCATCGAGTTAAATAAAGAACCTTACCAATACAAAGAAATAGGAAAGAAGACTGCCCTTGATCAATGGAGAGCGGAAACTTCATGGCCAGAAATTCTTCCAGATTCTTACCGAGTGGTTGAAGTTAGGCATGACTACTTTTTAGTTTGGCATCCCGATTCGTCAGGCAGAGAACCCAACGCAATTGCAGGGTGCAAAAATGGCGGGATGGATAGATACTGGAATTTCAGCCCATTAGACTGGAGATTGAGTCCAAACATCCCGCTAACTAAAGATTATGTTTACTGCATGAGTAGAGGGTGGCAGCCTGGAAGTAGAGAATGGAAAACATTTTACGCACAGGTTTTTGCTAAGTATTCAATAGATAAAATTGAAGATGAACCTGTGAATGAATCAAGGTGGGATTTCCTTGAAACAACAAAGTCAGGTAAAGTTAAACAAATTAGAACTGTAGACATTGTGCCTGACGATGCTATTTCATTTCCTGGTTGGATTGACACTTATATTGACTACTGTATGAGAAACGCACTATACCCAGAGAAGCGAATTGCTGCTGCATCTGCACTAGGTATGTTCTCCGCTTTAGTGGGAAGATGCATCATGGGGCCGAATGAACTTAAGCTTAATCTATACATCGTTGTGCTTGGCTTGACAGCTTCGGGAAAAGATTTTCCACGAAAATTGAACGCTAGAATTTGTATGGAAATTGATAACGCAAGCTTGTTGATGACGAAAGTAGGAAGCCGTGAAGGTCTTGAAGAGAAGGTGATTCAAGGGCCAAAGTTTCTCATGGCTGATGAGGGTGCATTTGATCTCGAAAAAGCAAAGTCAGGTGACACAAGGTTCAATGATGTTATGGGTACGATGTTAGAATTATTCACATCAAACTATATTAAGAGGCGAGCTAAAGCGGGTGATGCGGATTCAGAAAACTTTATTCGCTATCCATTCCTTTCAATTATGACTTCATCAACTCCCGAAGAATATTTCAAGGCACTATCACCTAAGATGCTTCGGTCAGGTTTTTACAATCGTTTGCTGATTTTACAATCTGCAATCAGAGGTAGGATGAATCTTCGGGGTATGTCTGTATCAGAACCCATACCAGAATATTTGGTAGAAGTTGCTGCAAGACTGATCGCCATGAATGAGAATCTTGTGCCTGGGGTGATCAAGGAATTTATGGCAGATACTAAGCTTGATGCCCTTGGAAACGCTCCGCTCAATCAGATTGAAAAAGATTCAAAGGTTCTTTTGCTTGATGAAGATGCGTTAGAATTCTTTCAAACTCAGGTTTGGGAAAACGATGATTTGTATTCCAAGTATCAGAAGAACAGCGAAGAAGAAAAAGCTTCTTCATGTGCTAGACTTCCTGAGTTGGCTTTAAAAATAGCTTGCCTGTGGGAATTAAGCCAAGACATAAACGCTGACACTATTTCTCTAGCTGGCGTTACTTCTGGATTTAAATTTGTTCGTGAGGTTAACAAAAGGCAGACCGCTAATACAGTCATGGTAAGCGATACAAAGTTCGGTGAAATTACAGATAAGCTTTTAAACATGATTAAGGATTCACTAAACGAAATCGAACCAGATGTGTATGGTGTAAAAATGATTGATGCTAAGAGGCATCTTAGGAAGATCGTACACAGCGGTCAATCGGTTGACGATGCAATCCGATACCTTCAAGATTGCGGTGAAATTTCAATCAGAAAAAGCAGGGATAAAAATGGTGCTGGTTCAATGTACATTGTTATAAATGACCAATCACCTTCTCGATCCCAATCCGAGGAATCGACATCAGAGCTAGGTTAAACGCATCTGCAAGGTCAGGAGAGTGCTTGAGTCTTCGCTTCATCATGTCCTTAGACTCGACCACTCTTCTTCCGTTTGTATCCACAATGTATACTGGTGTGCGTAACTCTTCCATCATTCTTTCACGCATATGAAGTGGAAGATGCCCAATTGAAACTTTGCCTTCCATCGCAAGCTCCGCTGCTTCAAACCAAAGAGCGGATCTCATGTTCGGGAACTCCCGCCACCTTGGGGCTTCACCAGACGAATTAATGCCGTAAAACATATAGTCACCTTTATTATCGACCACACCACCGCCAACACCACCCTCATCAATAAGCACAGGGATTTTGTATTGCGATTGCCTTGGTGTTTCATATTTTTGGCAATACTCTTTAATCTTTTCCGAAAATTCTTTTGTAGACAAACCACGATACTCCTTTGCATCTATGATGCAGCATCCATGCCTAACCACTAAACAGGATCTATCGTCACCGAACCTTGCAGGGTCAGCACCGATTTGAACCACCCAATCTTTATTGAGCGGAATTGGATCAAGGATTTGTTTAAGTGCCAATGCACCCCATACCGAGTTGATCGCCTTACTTGGGTATCTTCCAAGAACTTGAATGTCAAAAAGCGGGTCTTCAACCATGTAGTTTTTATCATTGAAGGTAAAGTACCCTGGCTCAGATTCTTCACCTTCTCTAGCGGATCTACATTCGTTTTTAATGCGGTTCTCTACATACTCATAGTTAATAGCACCTGGAACAAGATCAGCCTTAAAAGCAACATTAGGATGGTCAAGAGCGGATAGGTGAAACACTTTCCAGTCAGGAGAGTTTTCAGCAAAATAGGCGGGTGATGAAGCATCATATGGATTGAAAATACAAAACCATAAACAATTCTCTTTGCTGGCTGAAAGCATCGACTCCGCTCTTTCCCAGAAGGTGGGTTCAATACCAGATGCTTCGTCAAACAAGATGCACAAACCACCAGCGGAATGTCTACCTTGGAAAGCATCAGCCTTCTGAGCGGTTAAACCTTGGATGTAATGCGAGGGATTCTTTTCAAGACGATTAGCCTTGGGCATCCAGTTTGGATCTCTTGGTCTAACCCTGCGTAATTCTTTGAACACACCATCTTTGATCTGCTGGGCAACAGGTGCTGAAATCAAAACTTCTGATGGTGTAAAGTGATCGTGAAACCATGAGGCAATCACAGCACACAAAAAAGTTTTGCCTTGATTGTGTGCGGATCTAACTAGAACTTTTCTTGCACCATTAGCAACGGAATCAAATATTTCCATCTGCTGGGGGGTCAGGGAGATTCCGAGGTATTCGCAATACTCCCCTGGGTTTTTCGGAATCACTATAGTCTTCTGCTTCTCCCGATTCACCCTCTTCACTTCTTGGATTTCCGAAAGTTTCCCCTGCAATATTGGACTCGATAAGACCCTTTGCCATTTCTTTTGCAAGTTGTTTGTTGAGGAGTTTTTGGAGTTCTTGCTCATCATCTCGTTCCTTATTATTGCGTTCAATTATCCATTGCATGGCTCGCCAGTCCTCACTCCCATGTTCATGGATAACCTGTTGCATAGCTATAGTAGCCTGTGCTTTAGCCTTAATCATCTCCTTCTTGTGCCAAGGCTCAAGATCCCTTTTGGAGATTCCAAAAGCTTTCATTGCTAGTTTAAAGTCGATTCCCCTCTGGATATTTTCCAGCATTTCATAGAAGCTATCGGAGTCGATCATGATTTTGGAAACTCCTTCCCCCCTGGGAATTCAACATTTTCGGGTGTTTCTGGGTCGATCAACATTCTCATAAGTTCTAATGTCTCAGAGATATAGATCAAACTTGCTGCTATTGATTGAGATGGCTTCCCTTTTTCATACGCAGCAATGGCTTCTACCATCCAGTCTGCCCCAGCTTTATTTAACATATTGCATCCTTTCAAAAACAAGGTAAAATAGGTAACAGTATTCTAGCAAAAAGCAAGAGGAATTTCGATGGCAGATTTAGTAGGTGCTATAGAAAAACTGAAGAAACTTTTAGAAGACCGATCCAAGCGGGTGGGCAGGGCTACGAATACTAATCCAGCACCTAACCCAGATATTGAAGCAACCAGTAATTCTATCATATACACACCGCCTTCTGCTTGGATGAAATCGCTTGAATACTTCCCTATGGCAAAGGCTCAGTCAGGTTCGGTTGTAATGCGAGCTAGAGGCCCAAATATCGGCTACATCTACCCAAGGGTAGGTAAGGCAACCTTTAACAAATGGGTGGCAAATAACTGGAGGGGTGGCTTTATATACTGGTATGGTTCGCCTAGCTTAAAGGATTATTCAATCATTGCTAGGAAGGCTCGACCATTCAGAAGAGGCGGGTCAGGTAGACTTGGTATAAATGCGGTAAGAAATAGAAAAGTAAGGGGAACCATGTACACAGCTATACCCAAGAACATAAGAGACAGAGGCAGGGCTTCCGCAAGAATTGCCAAGAAAAACAAATGGAGGTTATAATGTACCTAAATCCATACTATCGACACATTCAAGAAATGAAACGATTCTATGTCGAATCCATTACCAAGGAAGATATGGCTATCGTAAAGAGTTGCCTAGTAAGAAAAATTCGGGGTGGAAACATGAAAGCGGTAGAACTGTTTATGAAGTTCACCGAGTGGCAGAAAGAACTGGATGCTGCTAGTGATGCTAGACATGAACTCCAAGCTATCATGGGTTCACCTACGGATGGCTTGATGAAATCGCTTCGCCCTGGGTCGATAGGAATTTCCACAGGTCAGCTTGAAGAAAAGAAGATGCAAGGATGATAAGTGTTCCAGTTGCCGTAAACACACCGTTGTTCCAATGGCAACTGGATCTATTCTGGTTTAACCATCTTGATGTGTACGGAAATGAAGCATACCAAAAAGCATTAGCAATCATAATCAAAAGAAATCATTCTTCATCTCCAACAATCAATCAATTTCCTTGGCATCAAGACATTCCTAATCAACTTTGCGAATCATTCTTTGATTACAATCTGGGAATAAAAGAAGACGGAATACTTCTTCCATTAAACATTCAGATAGGACTAATTCAAACTATATCAAGGTTTAAGGATGATGATGTAATAGAACTGCTTGATTGCGATATGTTCCATTTAAAAAATCACTCAAATCTTTCTGTTGGCAAAAATGAACTGATTGTTAGCGACATATATGAAAAGTGGCATCTCAAAAGTTTATCAGGAAATAAAAGAATTATTGGAAATTATACTGGGAACAAAACGAACTATTATAATGGAGGCTTCGTTCCCATCATCGGAAGAGCAGAAACATTTAAAAAGATCCTTCTGGATTGGATATGGTTTCATAAAGACATAGCGACAAAAGAAGTCGATACAAATATACGGTGGTGGGCTGGTATGTATGCATTGCAAGCAGCTTGCGAATACAATTCCGTAAAGATGAACTCCATGAACATTCTTTATGTACCGGGAATAAACGAGTTAGAAAACTCACACTATATCGTCCATTATTCCGTAGACACTTTGTTTGATAAGAAGAGATTTCCAAATATAGATGTAAGCAAATTTAAAGAAAACATTTACTACGATAAAATAAGAAACTGGCTTGTCTGTTAATTAATTAGATCATATATTAACATTGTCCGAATGGAGCTAGGGCTTGTTTTCACAATTTCCTGAGACTCATCTCAACCGAAGTAGAATTGTGTCAGGTTGAGAGGTTTCATTCGGACATTTTAAAATCTAATCGGGAACATAAATATAAGCGGTAAATTTTGATGATGCTGTTGGATCTTTACCTTCTGGTATATATCCAGCATTAAAACTAAAAACAACGCTTTGATATGCTTTAACGATTACCGATCCACGAACAATACCAGTCTTTCTATTTGCTGATCCTTGTTGGTAACCATTAATCATCATAGATGCCGTTGCACCTCTTTTGTCAGGGTCAATAACCTCATAGTAATAATAAAGTTGCCCATTGCTTCCAGATATAAAATTCATGTAGTTAGTAGGCCCATCACTAAACATAGTTACTTTTAAATTTGATATGCCATAAAGACCGCTTCCAGTATAAGTTCCCGCATAAGAACCTGTTCCTGTTTGGCTCAAAAATGAAATGCCAGCGGGTGGAATTGGTGACGGTGTTGGGGTTGGAGTCGGGGTAGGTGCAGAATTTCCAATTGTGTCTACCATTATTGCTGGAACAGTTTGGTCAGGATCAAAATCAACAAAAAATGTTTCACCAGAAACTAAAGAAACAACCGAGGTGTAATCATAATAACCAATTAATCTGTCGCTAACACTACTGTTGTAAATTATAAGATATCTGAAAGGGCCAAAGAACTCATGCTCTGGGCAATTAAAAGTAAGGTTTTTAAAAAACAAACTGTATACACCTTCTTTTACAGAGTACTTTACTTTTTCTAATGTGTATCCTCCATTTGGATAGGAATAACTCCCAAATGGTTCTACAAAATCGGTGCTGTTCCAATTTGTTTTATTAAGAGGTATAGGTAAATAAACTTGCTCAAGATAATCATATTCGCCAGAGGATAAAGCCATCTTTAAAACATCTGTTTCTAAATTATGCAGATTATTAGAAAAATCTGTTTCAAAACAAGAAAATGGGATTAATGTTGCCATAAACAGTACACCTTATTATTCGCCAGAATAGTCAAAACATTTCCAACATAATTGAACTTTTTCATCATTTCCAGATTGCCTACAAGTTTTGTATATTTTGCATTCGTGAAGAACACTACCACCACAACCACAAGAAGCAACTTTTTCTAAAGCCATTCCAAGGTTAATACAAGGCTTCTGTTTAATTTTATGGATTTTTCTAACCATATCTAAAGCTTTAGCAACTTTTGCATCTTCTTCTAAATCTTCTTTTTTGTGATATTCAATTAAAGGATCTTTTAAATTTTCTTCAAAACCAACAGATTGCACAACTTCTGGAACAGGATTTACTTGGCAGTCCTCTATTACTGATGTAGGAAACTCCATTCCATAAAATTGAAATACTGGATTACCACTAAGAAGGCCAGAGAAGTCTGCTTGCATAATAAAAGGATTTGAATATTTTAAAATAGTAAGTGTTCCAATAACCCAAGGCCCATCTAAATATCTTGCAGCTACGCAAATTGGCCCATCTTTAATTGTTTTTAAAAGAACTCGATATTCATTTACACCACCATATTGAATTTTTTGAGGATTTGAAGATGGAGTTTCATTAGGACATCCAGCAGTAACCATTGATTCATCCATGTCATGTCTAGGACTTTGTGGATTAAGGCGATATCCATCCCAATGAAGACATCTGCAATCATTACTGTTTTCGCATTCAAAAGGATTAACACCTAGTTGAACAACTTTTGGTGTAAAAGATAATCCATCTTTAGGTTTAATTAAACAAACAAGGCATGAATATTGCCTAAGAAAACCACCCCTGTTTGTACTGAGATTGCATTTTTGTCCATAGCTTTCATAAGTTTCAGAACAACCAAAAACATATTTTTCAAGATTTAATGATGCTTTAACATATTTTACTTCACCACCGCAATTTTCTAAATCGAATGAAGTTGCTGCTAATTCAGATTCATAGTATTTGTAAAGTGATTCGCTTGTTGAAACACCAACAGATTTTAAAGTCAAAGATATGCTATTGCATCCAAACCAAGTAAGGTCAGGCATTAATCTTGATGTTGATATTGTTACACTTATTACTGATGGAGATATAGCAACTACAGTTGCATCCATTTTTATTCTATAACCAAAATTTTCACCCCATCCATAATTATGTCCTTGTGCTGTTTCTGTAGTAATTGAACCAACCCATGTATTATTTCTTGGGCTATCTTCATCATAATCTGTTGGGCAACCAACACTAATCATAAACATATTGGGGGTAAATAATCTTGTTCCAATTAAACTTCCATTGCAATCTTCCCTATAAAGATTAAATACAAGTTGACCAGATACAAAAGCTTCTCCAAGATAACAAACTAAAGAACAATTTACATCAAAGTTTTTTGCTTCAACTGCATCTGGATCGCATAAATTATATCCTACTGTAGAAACATGAGTTTTATGTAAATCAACTTTACCATCTATGATATATGCCATTGTTAAGCCCCTACCATTATCTTAAGATTGCTGAGACAGATATTTGAAACTTTCGTTGATGGTTCTTCTTCGCCTAATTGTGATGGTCTTATTTTAAAATTGATTGGCATAGTTACAGCATCACCATAATCTTGTTTAAAATATGTAGTAAAATAATTGGTTGCAGGGTCGTTTTTTGGCAAAAACCTGTCAACTCTATTTTGTAAATACCACCTTAATCTACCTATTCTTGGACTAGGAATATTTTTTCCAGTAAGAAATATATTTGCTTCTAAACCAATAGTTTGCCAACTTGGATTTGTGTAACCGCTAGTTGCTTGTGTTTGTTCAAAAAACACACCTTGAAACTCAGGCAAATCAACTACTGGTAATTTGAAAGCTGTTTCACCATAAAACAAAACAAAAGATAATCCATCAAATTGGCCAAGAAACTTTTCATTAAGATCGTAAACATTTAACGGATCAAGGAAAGGAAGAAAATTTAATTGCATAGTATCAACACTTGATCTATCTACTTTTCCTAGACCACCTTCATAATTTATTTCTGTAAAATATGGTTCTGGAACAATTCTGTTTGAATACATCCATCCAGCGGGTTTTCTTATGGTTTCTGAATCGTCAGGACTGTAGGGATAAACACCAGCGAATTCCATTGGATCTTCTGAAGTTGGGCCAAAGTTATCGCTTAATCTTAAATCCAAAAAGTTGTAAGACAACCTTCCTTTTTTAAGCTTTGATATTGGATTTATTTTATGTTGTGTTAAAGGTATAACAGCAAAATTGTTTTTAAATTTTGGGCCAGAAAAATTTAATTCGCATCTTGGAAAAGCGTTTGGATCTTCGCTACAGTTAAGATATCCCCTATCTGCCCAAGCATCAATTTCAGATTTATTAAAAAAATAATTGTTGAATTCTATTTGGTCTTGAAGTGCATGGCAATTATAAAAACTACCGTGAACAGTTTGATCATATACAATTTCATCGATTCTTGTTTCACCATTTTTCCATTGTGATAATCCAGTTTGCAATGGATTTATACTTGCGTGATCAAATGTCACATAAGCTGTGCAAACAGTCATTGGCAAAAATCTTCTTTGTACCTGTGAGCAAGAACCATTTAATTTTAAACCATATCCATGTTTCAAAATCCTACTCCTGTTAAACTCATTGTCATTTTGCAAAGTCCTGCATACCAATCTACTCTCATAGAAAATCCATCTATATTACAACTTGCAGAAACTACATCATTTCCACCATTAAAAGGACTTCCAACAACAGTTACCTGTTTAGCTTGCAATTCTTCAGAAATGTATTCTGGAACTAATGGATCATCAATACGCAATGAAAAAGGAATTGTATATTCTGGAGTATCCAAAGGAGGATAATAAAATGCTACATCTTCGCAATCTTTTGTGACTCTTGTAAATGTAACTTGTTGCTCACCTCTAGGATACAAATCACAAAAATAATTATTTCCTAAAGGCTCAAGCACTTCCCATGTTCCAGTAAAAGTTTTTGGTAACTTTCCAGGCCATTTACACATCCAAACTTTATAATGACCCGGTGGAGTTTGACCATCTGGATTTGCATGAGGATCATAACAATTAAAATCTTGATCTGGCATTTTTATTACTCCGCTGCGTAAGTTACTCTAAGAACATTTCCAACGCATTGAACATTAGTTACTGCACCAACAGGAGAAGTAGAACCAACAAACTCAAAAATTTCTCTACCATCAGATTTATCAACACCTCTTGATCTAGTAAGATAAACTAAACCATTTCCTGTGTAATTACTTCTGCTAAAAGAAGCATCAACATCGTAAGGAATAGTAACCATTTTTACACAGGTGTGTCTTGTGTCGTAGTTAGCATACAAACCGCCAACTGACCTTACAAAAGTTGATCCATTCCAATTAACTTCATAAAATTCGTGATACCTGTGATAACCAGCAGAAGCGTCATTAATGTCTATAGCAATCCTACCTTTTACAACTGCGTATAAAAAAGGTGTATTACCTTCGTTGCTTATGGTAATACTTCCAGAAGCAGCATCAAAGCCAACATTCATCCCCGAACCTTGTACTGGTTGTATACGCATGAGCTACCTCTAAAAAAACAGGACACAGTTTTAATTGTGTCCTGTGGTTATCTATATATCTTAGCGAAAACTATCGACCACAGCAACTTGATCCACGAAGGCTAAAGCGAAGTTTGCCTCCACGGAAAACCTTTGTATCAGTCTTTACTGTTTCGATCTTAATAGTTTTTTCAACCTTTTTTTCGATCTGTACTGCTGGTGCAGAACATTGACCATTCGCACATGAACTCTTGCGAATAGGCAGATCAATTACCATTCCAACCGCCAACACTAAACTAAACATAATGCTTCCTCCTAAAGAAAAAAAGTAACCAAGCACATTATATCGACCAATCGATAGTTCGTGCAGGGTATCCATCAAAATTCGAGAAAGAAAACACTTCCTCTAAACAGATTCTATCCATATCACTAGCTTTAATCCAGTACGAACCTTTAGGCTCGCCAAAATTTCCTGGGGGTGTTCCATGAGCGTTACCCCAAGAGTTTTGAATTAAAAAGATTAATCCAAAATTTGGATGGGTAGTAAATCCCAAACATGATTGCTGATGCCCCCATGTTTGATTTCTTGATGCTAATTGAATAGCTGGGGTTCCAGATGGCTTAATCTTAATATCGCTAAATCCCCACCAAGACGAAGCAATGGTGACAGGGTATCCATGCGATAAAGCTTGTTTAACCTCGTCACTATTTTTAAGCTTTGAGGTGCTTTGAACTTTGAACTTATTAGCAGAATTAGAAAGATCAACAGGTGGCTTGTCACCATTTGACCAAGCAGTTTCTGCTGATGCCCCAAAAGTCCAAGATCCATCTTGTTCTTTAATGGGTTGTGGGCATCTTTCGTCTAATGGTGGGCATCCGTCTTCATTCAAAGATTCAGCCATAGAACTGCCAAAAGAACCTTCTCCAGTACCATGCATCCCACCCCTAACTCTAGACTGTCCATAATTGTAAAGAATAAATGGAACTCGCCATTCCTCAAATGTCTGTCTCTGAGTAACAATTTCAACAGCTTGAAGCGTGGCCATCATGGCTAAAGCACCATGACCTACACACGAACCTGTTTTTTGATTCCAAGGAAAAAATTCATAGCCAGCAGCTTTATTGACAACCTTATAAAGAAGCGATTCTTTCAGGTCTAAAGGCGGGCCAGCAATTTGGAATGGAACAAGCTTTGCATTAAACTTGTCTTGTAATCCTTGAGGTTGCAAACTTATTGGAAACCAGCCAAATTTATTCGGTAGCATATTTGATACCGGAGGAATTACTGGTGGAATTACTGGAGTTACTGGCTTTTTTTTTCTATCGCCAAATCTTGGTTGGTTTTCCATAGACATTATTAAAACTCCATTATTGCTTGGGTGGTTCTGGTGGTGTTGGAGGAACTACTGGTGCAACTGGTTTTGGAACTATTGGTTTCTTTTTTCTGTCGCCAAATTGTGGTTGGTTTTCCATGCTCATTGCTTTAACTCCTTTGATATTTGATTAAACTCGTTAGTAAGAAGATCCCTAAGTTTCTGATCCAACTTCAATGAGCCATCCTTGGGAAGCTTTTGGTTTAATCTTTTTCCAATTACATCCCTGAGATTAGCAAGCTCGTTTTCCATGAACTGTTTATTAATGGTTGCCTTTGCTGCTTTGAAAACATCTGTAAGAAATTCGTAGTCGTTTTTCTGACATTCTTTTGCAAGTTCATCGTAAAACATGGACAACCATTTAACTTGGTCTTTATCTTCTTTTGCTGCTGCTGCTCTAATATCTCCATCTGGATTTACTGGTGGAGTAGGTGGAGCGGGAGCGGGAGCGGGTTCATCACCAATCACAACAGATGTAAACGCTGGATCAGATGGGCCAGATTCGTTTCCAACATAAGCAAACAATCTGTACACACCTTGGATTTGCGAAGTGACTACCAAGGTTTTAGAATCTTTCAAAAGATCCACAGGGAAAATATTCAATCCCTTGTCGATTGAAACCCATTTTACAAGTTTTGACTCAGTTTTTGCTGGAACGCTTATAAACGCTCCCGGTTGACCAGAAACCTTTAAAGGTAGTTCTATAGTTGGAACTTGAAGAAACACTAAAAATAGAAGGTTTATCATGGTCTATTCCTTATTCTTTCTGCCATTATTCTAGAATCTGACAAACAATGTACATTAACCGAGGCCCATTTTTTTGCGTGACCAAAAAGAAAATGACAAGGTCTGCATAACGATAGTAAATTTTCTGATTCCATCTCTCTAGAAGGATCTACCGAGTATGGTATCAGATGGTGGACTTGAAGCAATTCGGGATCATCTTCAAGGCAAGCAGAACAGTAAGGATTCTTTTCTAAATGTTCTGCTCTAACCTTGGCCCATTGTGACCCCCGATTATAAAAAAACGGAGATCAATAGCTTTAGTGCAGTCTTCAAAACGATTGCCCAAGGTATGATCCCAACTGTAATTGGGTTTCCGTGAAATTCACCTTGTGGAATTGCTTGTTCAAGAATTGCTGCAAAATCTTCTAGAGAAACTTCAGTTTCTTGGAAGATTTGCTTATCGTCAGGAACAACTTGATCGGCAGCATAGCCAACAATGTTCCAAAGTGCATTGCAAAATTCTTTATTACCTACATCTGGACTCTTTCCACGGAGTCTGTTTACAACGAGCATCATGGCATCTGTAGGCATACTTTTTGGAAAATCGATCATTGCTTCACTTCCTTTTTTAAAGTTCTGGTGTAATTCAACACCTCTGTTAAAATCCTCAAGCTTTCTGCTTGAGCCTTGGCAACTTCGCCAATTGAGTTTTCTAACCTATCTATAAACAACATATGTCTTTGATGTAATGGCAATAATATATTACTGCCTAACCATCCAAAACCTTTATAAGTTGTCCACAGCATAAAAATTAGAAAACTTAAAGAAACCCCGAAACGCTCAAATATGTCGATGATATTGATTTCTGCGAACATCATTTGAATCGCCTCCAATAAATAAGCATTTTATCATTTAAGGCCCAAAATTGGAACAGATTTTTGGCTTTTTAAACAGAAATATAAATTGAAGTTATTGTAAGATAAGTCATTCCAGAATACCCGCCACCAATGCTGAAAAGTATAGCCAAAGAGTCACCAGAAGAAATTCCTATCGTTCCAGTAAAACTCATTCCATTGGCATACAAAACACCTTCTATGTAAGTTCCATTGATCGTAACATAACCCATTGCACCAGAACTCATCATGTCATAAAGACTAAAATTATAATAAAGAGTTCCGCTAACCGAAGCTTGATAATTTATTGTCAATGAGTCATTTACATAACCTGTTAATGGAGACATCATCGAACCATCACCAGTAACTGTATGGCTACTACCAGTCTCTGAAATTTTGACTAAATTTGGTGTAGGAGTAGGAGTAGGTGTAGGAGTAGGAGTAGGGCTAGGTGTTGGTGTTGGAGTCGGAGTAGGAGTAGGTGTAGGTGTAGGTGTAGGAGTAGGGCTAGGAGTAGGAGTAGGAGTTGGTGTAGGAGTCGGTGTGGGTGTGGGTGTCGGGCTAGGGGATGGAGTGGGTGTAGGAGTGGGGGTAGGAGTAGGAGTAGGACTAGGAGTTGGAGTAGGTGTAGGAGTAGGACTTGGGCTAGGGGTAGGTGCAACATTTTTTATATTTACCACTCTGTTTGTAAAATTAGTTACTGTCATGTTATGAAATCTCCGCACCAAATAAAGAAAATGAAACTGAACCACTAGAACTAACAGCAATAACATCTGTTGCGGATAATGTAATTCCTATCGTGATAAAGATTGAATCTGATGCTGCAATCGGTGAATCATAAGCAATATACATTTCTTCTGAAATCGATACACCCAGCTTTTTTACAGCTATTCTAAATGTTTTAGCAGATGCAGTTTGGTTGCAAATAGCTAATGTTGAAACAATAGTAGTTGTTGCTGCTGGAACTGTATACAGATTGGACAAAGAACCACCTGTTGTAAAAAACTGTCCAAGGATTTTATGAGTTTGTGGCATTACATTCCCCCAAATAAAAATGGATGAAATATGTCTTTTTCAAAATTTGGAATTGCAACTGTAGTTGCATTGGTTATCTGTCCTTTGGAACTTATTGTAAGAATAGGAATGGATGCTACTGAACCATATTTTCCAGAAATTACACCAGTATTGGCAATAGCTAAAGTAATTGTTCCAGAATCAGTAATAGGTGAATCGTAAACCATAAGGTCGGTAGAATCTATAGCTACTGAACTTACGCTCCCAATAATCCCACCAGTTTGTATTTGCAATGGCGATTCTGCCGTTCCATCTCCAGCAAGACTCTCATCGTGAATCACCGCTGTAAGATATATGTCAGACAAATCTGGAATATCATCAGAAACTAATTCACGAAAAGAAGGTTCACCAGTAGTGCTTACTTTACCGCACAAAACTGTATTCTTTGCAACAGTTTCAAAAGCTATGTCTATAACACCGCTAGAAACAATCGGACTTCCAGAAACAGAGAAAATAGAAGGTGCTGTAATTCCAAAAGAACTGGTTGAAGGTGTAGTGCTTTCATATCTAAAAACAGTTACATAAGTATCATCAACAGTTACTACTTTAGAAACAGGATCTGAAGCAGTTACAACAACTTTTACATTGTCAACAGAAACCTTAAAAGGTTCTTCTTGAACAGTCACATTTGCAAAAATATCTGTTGGCATTTTTATACCTGTGCATCAAAGTAAGTTTTCAGTAATTTCTTAAGCTGTCCGATTTTTACTTCCACCTCTGAGCCTGCTGGAAAAAAGTCTGCATCATTAATCGTTTTCTTTTTATTGCGATTGATGAAGGTGACATTGAATCCTGCTACTCCAAATTCACTTTGCACTGTTTCAGTTATAAGTATTTCCATGATTTGATCCTAGGTTTTAATAATGTAATTTAAGACCACAAAAGGTGGCACATTGTTATGTCGTCCACCCCCACCCTGAGCATCGATAGTGTGTGTGTGATTGGCAACGGTGTTGGTGATGGTTGCAGTAGATGTAAATCCCCATTGAGATCCACCCGCAACAGCTAGATTCATGGTGCTAATACCAGCATTCCCGATTGATCCTGACGGTGTATGGCTATGACTACCACCACCCTGCGTTGCTCCACCGTGATTATGGCTAGGCATTTCTGTGGTGCTTAAAAGGTTTGTTTCTTCACCACCCCACTGGCCTGCGGTGCGTGCGGTCTGTGCGGTTCCTGTTGGTGCCCCTGTGCCTGATGCGTTCAACCCTGTGCCTGTGCCAGCACCCATCGGTATCCTACCTCTAAGGTCTGGCAGATTGAAATTTAATGCCCCTGCCCCTGTGTAAGCAGATCCGCCATAGGTGTTAGAAATGACTGCGTGTAGTGCTAAATATGTCGAACTACTTACACTACTGCCATCACATAATAAATACCCAGTCGGTGCTGTGCTTCCAGCATATGGACATAATGCACCTGTTGGAATCGCTAGGCTTGACCAAGTTGGTGCAGAAGTTCCAGCAGAAGTTAATACTTGACCAGATGTTCCCGCTGCAAGAAAACTTGTTGCACCAGATCCAGTATTGTAAGGAAGTTGCCCTGCACCACCACCAGCAATGTTAGTTGCAGTTGTTGCAGAAGTAGCAGATGTTGCAGAGGTTGCTGTTGATGCGTTGCCAGATAATGTTGCTGTAATTGTACCAGCGGAAAAATTTCCAGAAGCATCCCTTTGAACTACATAAGAAGCAGTATTTGCACTTGCTGCATTAATCCCAATCGTACCTGTCGAAGTTATCGTTCCACCAGTAATTGGTGAAGTTGTTGCTATTGATGTTACTGTTCCAGATGCAGTTCCACTAGATGCAGCAGTTATTCTCCCTTGTGCATTTACTGTAATACTACTATTTGTATATGAACCAGCAGTAACAGCAGTTGTGCTTAACTGCGTGTTAGATACTGTTCCAGTATGATCTGAAAACGCTAAAGACGAAACCAATACATTTGCATTGCCAGCAGCATTTCCAATCCATATCTTACCATCTGCTGCATTAACTCCTACTTCTCCACTCGCTAATGTAGGAGTATTAGAAGCCGTGTAAGATCGCTTTGGTTTAATGGTATTAGCCATTAAAAAGTACCTCCGTCAACGATCACACCATCAAGAACAGTTGCAGAAAGAACAGTAGTTCCGTTTATCTTAAATGCTTTTCCAGTAGCTAAATTAATATGATCGGAAAAATCCCATGAAGTTGTTGCAGCAGTATACAAGATCGTATGATCTGAGACTGATTTTAAAGTTATACCACCACCATCGCAAGTGCTTTCGCTTGGTGTAGTAACTTTCCCAAGCTCAATGTTCTTGTCTGCCACAACTAATGTACTAGAGCTAATTGTAGTGGTAGTTCCTTGGACTTCCAATGTGCCAGTCACAACCACATTACCAGATACTGTACCTCCAGATGTAGACAAATAGCTAAGTGCTGGAATGTCATTTGCAACTAATGCACGAAAAGTTGGTGTTGCAGCAGATCCAGTTGTTGGGCCTGACCAAACATAATTTGCAGTTTGAGTTGCTAATGCTAATGCAATTGTTCCAGTCGTTGTTACTGGTGTATTAGAAACAGAAAGAATTGATGTTGGAACAGAAACACCAACCGAAGTAACTGTGCCAGATCCATAACTTGTTGTATCCAATGACCAAGTATTTGCAGCGGTCTTCTTTAATAATCCAGAAGTTCCAGCAATTGCAGCGATTGCATCAAGATCAGCATCCCATGCTTGAACATTAGTTCCAATTGCTAAACCTAATGCTGTTCTTGCATCTGATGCTGTTGAACTTCCAGTACCACCTCTGTTAACAGGTAATGTAAATCCAGAAGGAAATGTAACAGATGTGTTAGTAAAGCTTACAGCGTTAGAAAAGGTTTTTTCAGCAGTAACAGTTTGGGTTGTTCCAATTGTTACAAATCCACCTGTTCCAGCAATAGCGGTAATAGAAGAAGCAATGCCAGATCCAGCATCACCATACCCATAGTAAAGAGTGTTGTCATTTTCGTTGTACAGCAATTCTCCGTTATAAATACCTGTTACACCGCTTACACCCGCTGCACCACTAGAACTTCTACGCTTAATTCTGATTACATTTGCCATGCTAAAAACTCCTAAAAAGAACCACCATCGACCATGTTTTGATTAGTAAATTTACTCGCCCCTAATGACCATTTAATAATATCGTCATTAGCTACGCTCGTAATAGCCACATCTGAAAGACCAGCCAAGGTTCCAGATCCAGCAGAACCATTCGCTGCTGCTGTAACTCTTCCTTTAGCATCCACAGTAATATTTGCAGATGTGTAACTTCCAGAAGAAACACCAGTTGCTGAAAGTTTTAAATCAATCGTTCCTGAGTCGGTTATCGGAGAACCAGTAACTTCTAAATCTTCTTCATTAGAAGTCACTCCAACATAAGTAACTCGTTCAAAAGCTCCAGCAGTAGTCTCGTATCTAAAAACAGCAACGGAATTATCTTGTGCAACAATAACCTGTGAAACAGGATCGGTAGAAGTAGCAACAATCCTAGACTGATTTACCGAAACCTTGTATGGATCTTCTTGAACAACTACTTTTGCAAAAACTGGGGATGGCATAATTGCTCCTATTATGCTGGCCTAGTTACTTCTGGACTAACTTTAAAAGAACCTTGAACTAAACGAATGACTTCTGCACCAGTCTGTATTTCCAAATCGTATTTGTAAGTTCCAACAGGCAAGTCTGATGTATCACCCGCTACAATTGCCAAAGTTAAAGTATTATCAACAAGGGTTATACCACCATTTTCAGTTGTCAATTCAATAATAACTGTAGCTGATTCAACTGAAGGCCGAACTTGCATTCTTGCTGTACTTCCCGAATAGTCTGGAAGCGAACCATCTGCATTAACTACAGTTATAATTCTTCTGAAAGTCGCACCCTGTTCGCAAATTATATCGTAATTTCCAGCTAACATATGTCACCTCTTGTGGGGTTTAGACAGTTGTCATTTTACACGGCAATGCGTTAAATATCAATTCAAAAGGATAGCTATCGTATATTGGCTTTTTCTTCAAATTATTAGGAGGTGTAGGGGAATCCACATCCTCTGATATCACAGGATAATACTTCTTGTTTACATTCGACATGGCTAGATTATGTCCAGCATTAATGTAACTTAAATTATCTGGATTTATAATTCCAGCCGGTTCACTTGGATAAGGATTACCACTAGTTGTAGTTGAAAACACAGGTATGTAAAGGAAATTTAAAATTATATCAGTATAAAGCAATGCTTCCATTTCTGGCAACTTACCTATATCTGATGATGCATAGTCATTAAAATCAAATAGAGCTTTTACTTTTGGAGTATTACTGAATCCAGTAAAAAGCAATTCTCCAGGTTCAAACCCATACCAATAATGCTGATTAACTCTTCCAAGTGCTTCATAAATGTTTGTAGATGCGTGATTGGTTGGATCTACAAATTCGTATGGTACTTGAAACCATGTCATTTTAAATACAACTTTTGGAACTAATGTTTTTCCATAAAATCCAACTATTGTCTTACCATTTACTTCAGAAACATCTGATGAAAATTTATAAGCTCCACCCTTCATTGTTAAAAATTCGGCAGAAGGTTCTGTAACATATGTAGTATACCTTTTGTATTCTCTAATGGGATTTCCAGAGCAAGCATTTGGACTTCCATCATCCATAGCGTAATCACCATCAGCACCATCAATTCTATATACACCTGGGGATTCTTCATTAAGATCATCGATAGCCTGATCACTAACAACAAGATATGGTCTTGAAGAAAACTCAACAACAACCTCATACTTATCATAAATAACATAGTAAGGTGCAACATATTGCCAAGAGTTTGATGCTGTTGTATCCCACGATAAAATACCAGAATCAAATTGTCCTGTGCTTTTTCTTTCAAGGCCAATTCCTTTGATGCTTGATATTCTTTCTGCATACAACCATCGGAATTGAGGATGAGCCATAGGTGGTGTTCTTTTTAAAGAACCATCTACTGTATTTATTTCTGTTTTCCCTAAAACCTGTTGGCAAAACAAAGCTAATGGATTATCTGATTTTAAATTTTCATCTGGCCCATTTATTATGTATACAAGTGATGCTCTTGATTCACCTTCTAATGCTATAGATGTTGCATTTGGAGATGTCCCAGAAACTTTTTCTGATATATCTCCGTCTGTCCATAACTGGGGTTGATTAAATGGTACTGAAGGCATTTTTATTTCTCCTATACTGGATTTTGCATTGGAACCGGATTTGGCAATCCTTTAAAAAACGGATTGCTTCCAACCAAATTTCTTACTGATTCTTTCGGGTTCTTTGAAAGGCCATCAGCAAATGCTGCTGCAAGTTCTTCTTTACTAAGCTTTTTAGATATATCTCCAAGCAGATCTTCTTGGCTTTTTGAGTCAGATGCTGCCATCAATGCATTTTTTCTAATTTCATCACCAACACTTGATATAGACATTGATTGAACTTCTCTTACTGCTGCACCAGTTGAAGATCCATTCTTTATTCTATTTGGATCATTAGACCTCATGTTCCTTCCTGTTTGAAGCAATGTATCTCCACCTTTTGCTATACCTTTACCAATTGAACCCATAAAAGGAATTTTTGATATTAAAACGCCAATACCCTTTATAATCGCTCCTATTGCAGAAACAAAAAGACTTGCAACAGTAGTAATCATGTCCAATGCTATTCCAAGCACAAGACCAAATGCTTTTAAAACACCACCTACAAAATCTGCAACAGGTATCCAACCAACTAAAACAGAAACAATATCATTAATAGCACCTATAAGAGTTGCAAAACTCTGTATAAGTGGCTTTATAATTTCCGATATTCCAAGAAACAATGAAGAAACAAGACTTATTACTGGATTAAGTATTTCAATTAATACAGAACCAAGGTCTAACAATGGTCTAACAATATTATCAAAAGCAACTGCAACTTTAGATATCGATGGCCCTATTAGTTTCATACCATAATCAACATAGTCCGCAAATCTTCTTAGCAATGGTGTAAGATATATAAATGCTGGAGCAACAGCCCTTCCAATAACTCCTTGAAGATCATTGAATATAATTTCCAATTTCTGCATTACCGCTGGATTTGCTTTTGCAACAAATGACCCAAATGTTGCTATAGCATCACTAGCTATTTTTACAGCACTAGTAAAACTGTTTATAACAATTCCAGAAATAGTTACCGCTGCACCTAATGCTGCACCTACTGGCCCGCCAGCAGCATAATAACCAATTCCACCAACCGAACCACCAGAAGAATGATATTCAGTTTTCTTTTTATTTTTACCGCTATTTATTGATTCAAGTTGCTTTCTGTTTTCTGGATCTTGAGCAACATCTTTTTTTACAACAAACTCGCCTGGAGTAAGCATAGCAGGTTGTGTATCTGTGCCTTTTGGCTTCATCGGACTAGAATCATCACCACCATCAGCAAGATACGAAACATCTCCACCTTTAGACAATGTTTGTGGTTGCTTGTACCCAACACCTTTAGCTATCATTTTTAAGCCATAGCTAACTAATGGGCCTTTAAACAAAGGGGTCAACCTTTGAAAACCAGCAATCATAGAGTCTAATTCTTTTTGAACCTTTTGATTTGCTTGATCAAGTTGTTTAGCAGCTTGTTCTTGCTGTTTAATTAAATCGTTTGCAGCTTTTGCTGAATCTGCTGCTTCTTTCTCTGCTTTTTTTCTAAAATAATCTCTTAATACTTTCTCCGCTTTAGCTGCTTCTTCTTCCGCTTTGTTTTTTCTTTCTAATGCCTTTTTAGCATCATCGGCAGCTTGTTCCGCTGCATCAGCAATCGCCTGTGCTGCTGCATCAGCAGCAGATTTTTCGTCATTTTCAAAAAGCTTTTTAGGAGGCCCAACAAAAGATTTTGTTCCTTCTTTGCCAAGCTTTTTTACTTCTTCTTCGTCTTTTTGCCTTTTTTGATCCCTGTTAAATAAATCTTTTGATGGGCCTACAAACTCTGGGCCACTTGGAAGAGCTTTTTTTCTTTCGTTTTCTTCAAAATCTTTTTTTAAAGGCCCAACAAATTTTTTGGATTTTTCATTGCCGGATTCAATTACATTTTTTTCTTCTTGTTCTTTTATTTTTGCTTGCTGTTCTACTGAATTTTTTACATTAGAAATAACCTTAGACCAAGCATCACCAACTTGGTTTATTCTAGTTATTAAAGACGATACATTTACAGGTTTTAATTTTCTCTGCCTTTCTTGAACTTCTTTTTCGTATTTATCTTTTTCTTGTTTTTCTTTATTTTGTTGGTTGATAAAAAGTTTTTGAGGAGGCCCAACAAACTCTTTAGTTCCTTCTTTACCAGTTTTTGCAACTTGCTTTTCTTCTTCTTTTCTAGCGTTATCAATATTTGCTACAGTATTCCTAACACCAGAAATCATCTTAGACCAAGCATCACCAGTCTGATTGATTCCTTCAATCAAAGAAGAAATCTTTACCGGCTTAACCTTCTCTTGCCTTTTTTGTATTTCTTTTTCTCTGGCTTTTTCTTTAACTACTCTTTCTTTTTCTTGAGGATCAATTGTTTTTTTAGGGTCTTTTTCTGCCTTTGGTTCTTTTGGTGGCTTTGCTTCTTTGACTGGTTTTGGCTTTAATGCTTCTTCTAAACGCAAAGCAATTATCTTTGCTTGATCCCTTAACTTCTGACTTCTAAGGTCAGCATCTTCTTGCTTTTGTTTCTTTGTCTTTTCTTTTTCCGCTGCTTCTATTGGATCTGCAACTTTTGGTTGACTAGGTGCTTTTGGTGTTTTTTGTTTAGGTTCTTTTTTTTGTGCAGCACCAGGTGCTTTGATCTCAGGAGCTTTGATCTCAGGAGCTTTGATCTCAGGGTTAGCACTATACATCCTAATTGAAGAACCACCAATGGAGTCCTCAAGTATTTTGTTTTGCCTTATAAGTCGTTCTAAAGAATCTTTAAGTTCTGGAGAAGACAAAGTTCCTTCTCCAGAACCAATGTCTTTTTCAATCCTTCCACCACTAGCCTCTGGATTTTTTCTTATATATCCCAAAACCTTTTCGTCTAAAGCAGCATTGGGGTCTACCTTTGGAGTCTTAGCCTTCTTCTCCGGTGCTACTTCAGTCTTTGTTTCTTTTTCTTTTACAACTTCTTTGGTTGATGTTTCCTTGACCTTAGTTGGTTGTTTTGCTGGCTTTTCTGGCTTTGCTACCACTTGTACTTTAATTGACTTAATTGCGTTTACAAGGGTTGTTTGAAGCCTTTTGATTGCTGTAGTCAAACCATTAAAGCTTTTGGTGAAATCCCTCGAACCCGCCTTAACGCTCTGGGCGATATTTTCTACTGCACCAACCAGATCATTTGTCATCTCGTCATCTGATTTTAATGGAATATCTGCCATTATATTATTCCTGGTGGTACGCTTCCAAATTGCTTTATCCAAGAAGACTTCATCTTGGCTTCATTAACCCCTAGAGATGCTCCCATTTTCATAAAATTAAAGTATTTTTGCAACAGTATATCTTCAACAGGAACGATTTTCTTTCTAGTATCCCATTCATGCTTTTCGTCAGGAATGGAAACAGGAACACCCTTGTCATCTCTCCTTCGATAATACAACTCAACTATCTGCCTATCGGTTAACTGCTCAATCTCCCAAGGCCGAAGGAGATAAGGTTTATCCATCAAATTTACATAGTAGGTTTTTAAATTAGGTGGAGGGATTGGTTCTTTTGGGTTAAAAGATCCGTTACCTACACCTTCTTGCCGTTTGGGAATGATTTATCCCTAACGATTTCCATGACTGCTTCAAACCTTTCATTCTCAGCAAGCATGACATCTTGAACTTCATTCTCAGGTGCTGAAAACAATATAGATGCAAATGCCAATGCTCCAGATGGAGTTGATAATGCTGCTATAGAATTTTCACTACCAAATGAATAAATTCCGCTCGCAATATCTCTAGTTACAGAAGAAATTGCTTCACGGAACTCAACAGGTTCAAGTCTATCTTTCATTGAAAAAACAGAATCGAGAGCTTTCTTCTCCATTCGCTTTTCAAATTCAGCTTTAACTTTTTGAGTAATTAATCCAGCGGTATATTTTTTTCCATTATATTCAATGGTCAAAGAACCTTCACCGCTGGAGTTCAACAAATTTCCAACTGTATCTGCCATGTTTGCTTCCTTTTAAAAAAAACTAATCGAGATTACCAATTTCAAAATCAAAGTTACCGTAAGTTGCAAATGTCAACGATGCTTTTTGAACATCTTTAACATCTGAGGTATAATTGATGGCGGTCAATATACAATTAGTAATTGTTATAGATTGACCGGGAGAACCATCACCATCATAGATTGTTATTGAACCAACAGCACCCTGAGTTAATCCGTATCCGCTATAAACTTGAATTACATCCAAGGTTATTTCTGCTGAATAAAGACCAATAACATGAGCATCAAATCCTTCATTAATAAATGAAGTAGTATCAATTACTTCTGCTTTTGAATTAACAGATACATTAGTTGCCGGAATCCCAGTAAGACCACCAACATTTATTGTAGCTCGTCTTCCTGATAAAATAGCCATTTTTATTTCTCCTATATTTTTTAAATTGCAAAATCGCCAAAATTAACACCGGGAGCGGAAGAAGGAACTAATGTAACTTTAAACTTTTGAACATCTTTTACAGCTACATCATAAGTTACATTTGTTACTGTGCAGTTATTGAATACAAATTCTGGTGGAGTTGCATCATATGCAAGATATTCATTTGTATTTAATGTTGCTTGATTAACAGTTGGAGGTATTGATGTAAATGGAGTTCTACTACCATCTGGAATAAAAATAACATCCATTTTCATTCCAGCAAAAATAACTGGCATTTGAGTTTTATCGTAAACTGCATCCACTGTTATTTCTGCACTTTGAATACCAGCAACAAGTTCTACAAATCCTAATGAATTGTAATTGCTTGCATCTGGGGTATCAATTTTTGTTGCAATAGAAACTGATGTACAAGGGATTGCAATTGGAACTGCTGTGTCCGTTCTTTCAAGAATAAGTCTTGCTGTTTTTCCTGTAATAAAAACATTGTCTACTGCTGCCATGTTCGACTCCTTAAATTAAACTAAACCTTGTTCCATGAAACCATATGATACACGAAAACCTGTCACATTGTAAACTGTATTCGGGTTACTATTGACCGAAAAAGGCTGGATTCCCTTGATCATTACTCTTGAAGGGCTAAGGGTACTTCCAAACTGGCTTATCTGAAATATTTCTTTTCTTATTTTGTATCTGTCATCAAGATCGGTATAAGTCAAATCTCTAGCGTATTCTTGAATATAATAAACCCTGACAGAATATATGTATTCAGATATCCCACCAAAAGTTTCTATTCCTAATTCTTCGCCTTCTTCTGATGGTGCTATTACTACGCATGGAAACGCATCAGATTCCCTTATTACAGCACCTTTTCTCTTATATACTGTATAACTTAGAGCGACAAGATTATCTGAAAGTGTGTCCATGATCGTAGTATAACGATCATTTACATTAGCAGTCATAATAAGTCTAGGTTTACTAAAAACTCTTTTATTCATATTTAGCTCTGTTGGGTGCAATCAAGTCCGTAATACTCTCTGTTTCCAGAGTTGTCTGTACTGTTGACATAATACTTCACCGAACTAGAATCAGTTATTTCGCAGTCCACCATTGGTTTAAATCCGTCAAGGTTTGCTTTCCAAACTAAAAACCTTGTGATGTTTTCAATCTTTGCTACACCACTTTGATCAGTATAAGCAAGGGTCATTGCCCTTCTAAATCCATAACTGGTCGTAACAGTAGTATTATCTATGTTTTTTAAAATAAGTGTTTCTGGATTATCAAACACATGAAATTCTTGAGATAAGTTTAGCGTAGGCATACACACCTCTTACATGAATTGAGTTTTATATGTTTGAGGATTAACATAAGTAAGCAGTTTGTTTACTTGCGTAATGTGCTGCAAAGTCTGCTGCCTCCACTCTGTCCTAGAAACAGCAACACCTTCCCATGAATAAGAAGGTTGCGGGCTTGCAGAATCAGCCACTAATGCGTTTATATAGTTGTCTCGGATAGTCAGGAGGTTTTCGGCTGGAGTTGGCATGATCACCTCTTAAAAAGAAAGTTAGGGGCCAAGAATTGACCCCCAACTTTAGGGTGGGAAGGACTAAGCGGGAAGACCTTGAACCACATAGCGTGGATCAGTAACACCAGCGGAACCCCACCAAGAAGCTTTAATCGCAACAGCGATATCTTGGTTGAACTCGGCCCAATTATTGGCTGGTGCTTGAACAACTTCCATAGGCTTGGCTTCTCTCCAAACAAATGCTTTCTTGAAGTTACCCAAGTAAACATATTTGTCTGCGGTGGAAGCAGCAATACCGCTGGTTACCAACAGGTTTCTCGCATGAGCGGATGTGAGAAGACCATAGTTAGTATCCAATGGGTTA
>Ga0114974_10000481_pt1 | contig 33156 bp, 45 predicted proteins | sample S_130206_EF_Meta_FD_87318 | JGI IMG/M metagenome (GOLD analysis project Ga0114974, IMG submission 87318) | Freshwater microbial communities from Lake Simoncouche, Canada to study carbon cycling - S_130206_EF_MetaG | ecosystem: Environmental > Aquatic > Freshwater > Lake | place: Lake... | reverse complement strand
TTGTCCACCGGGATTTGATCTAACCACCGTTCAGCATTGAGCCAAGTGGTGGCATGCGGAATATATTTTTCCTCAGAAGGGAAGTCCTTGCTGCGCTTCCACTGGCTTAGTCCATCCATGATGGTAGAGGGTAGGGTCTTGGCGATAGCTTTACTCCATGCCTTCACTGCCAAGCCTCTTCCTACTCTCCTTGGGTATTCATTCCAAAACAAATCAAAACCATCGACAGATGGTGACCTCTTTTTAGTATGTTTTTTTATCTGTTCTGTATCTGTATCTGTATCTGTATCTGGTCGTGTTTCAATCACCGTTTCACTAACGTTACTGGAACGTTCCCTGAAACGTTTCACTCTGTCAGTAGAACTATCTGATTTGTATTGTCTTTTTTCCCATGAGTGTATGGCGTAGTGCATCCCGTCAACACCACCGCTCACCTTGTCGAGCAACCCTGCGCTAGACAACCGCTGAAGCACCGTCTGGCAACCGTCTGGTGTCATGCGTAAAGCGAAAGCGATGTCACTGATTGACCTCGGCAGACCGTCTTGCTTGGCGCAAAGGCAGAGTAGATTGACCCATGATTTGAACATGTCACCGTCAAGCATCTGGACCTTTGGGTCATCCAGTGCCTCATGATAGAACCTGAACCATTGCATAATTTATTTATCCTCTCTTGTGACGAGAGGCAGAACCAGATATAACAATCCAGTTCAGCCCAACGCCTCACTCGTTGTGGCTCAGAGGCCATCCCTGAGTAGTGCCGGGGGTGGCCTCGTCCTTTATGCATACCTCTTTTCTACGCCTCGATCAAGTTTATCTTGATACCTCCTGCACCCGTGGAGGATGGTGGTATGGTCTTTGTTGCCCATGTAGCCAGCTATCCGAGGGTAGGACCAGCCAAGATCATGGCGCAGATGCCAGTAGATTTCATGGCGGCAGTCAGGCAGATTCCCATACCGAAACTCAGCCCTAACATCCTTTGGTGAGTATCCCCACTTCTCGCAACCGCGCAGCACAATCGACCGCGCCTGTTCCATGACGTTTACAGGAGGTGCGTCACTGGTCAGATACCAGATGTCTCGGTCGTATGTCCGCAGTGGTGGATTAGTGGCTAGCATACGGCGCAACCGTTCACGCCTATCGCCATGCTTTGTGATCTCGATTGGTTTCTTGCTGATCGAATCAACGACCTCGATCCCCGCTTTGGTCTTGTGCATAACCTGTGGACAGGGACGAAATTTATTTCGTATGTCTTTGTATCTGTTGATAAAATCTAGGTCATTCATTATTCACTCCAGTTATTTCTATGGTGATGTTCTGACCGACACCATCCCACTCAGCTACTATTCTGTCGCACAGACTATCATCATCGACTAGCCCGGCAGCGACAATCAGATCATGTAAGGGCTTCAATAAATTGTCAAGGTCACGGCGGCGTTTATCTTTCCGCTGGATCTTGAAGTGGATATGATAGTGGCCCTCGACCCTATCGCCTGTCTGCAAGTGCAGCTTCAGGGTCTGGTCGATCAGCCATGTCCGATACAGTGCAGACTTGATCACGCCTCGACCAGGAACTGCTCTCCAAATTGCATTGGCTGATGGTGGATAATGGTCCAAAATTATTATCATGGTGTCTCCAAAAAAAAGAGGCCAGCACATCGGCCAGCCTCAGTTAAGTAGGGAGGAACGCTTGCGCGAACCCCGTTACTTTACCCATTTATAGCTGTTATACAAGAGCATTAAATCATGGGCTGTGATCTCAATGCCCTTGCTAGCGCACAGGTTGATCAACTCAGGCCAGTATTTTACTGGAACTTTGTTTTGAAAGCACATCATATTGACTGAGTGCAACTTGCAACCCAATGATTCCGCGACGAATTTCCGAGTGCCGACTTTGTTAAACAGCGTTTCGATATGTGACATGTGGATCTCCTTTTCTTTTTTTTATTTAACACTTCAATTTCTAGTTGACAAGCCTTAAATTAATTTTTATCGTATGCATACAAACAACAGGAGGACGTTATGTACGAGACAAATTTAATTAGCATCGCAATGGCGGCAGAGAACCTCAAGACTCACGCAGAACTGATCTACTGGCACGTTCCGAGTGCCGACTATCATCGCAAAAATATGCACGAAGATCTCAACAAACTGGCAAAGCTGATGGGCTACATCGTCATCACGAAGGAGCAAGACAATGTCAATGCTTGAAATGGAGGGACTGCTGCACGACATGATCGAGTCGGTCTTGGCATACGCACACGATAAATCACCAGAAAATTTTGACGATATGCTGATGACTGCCAGACATTGCTCGCAGGAATTTGCTTTTCATATCAATGAGATGGACGAAATGGAGGACGATAATGCAAGCCGCTAATATCCACCAGCGCATTGCCAAGGTAATGCAGACCATCACCTACATACAAAAAGAAAAGAAGGCAGGGATGCGCTACACCATTGTGTCCCATGATGCCGTGACTGCTAAGGTCAGAGGCCCACTGCTAGAGGCTGGCATCCACTACTACCCTAAGACCGTCAGCCACGTTCAGAACGGGAATCGCACACAGTGCGAGATGGTTGTGCGCTTTGTTAACATCGACGATCCATCCGACTACATCGATGTTGAGACTTTCGGATTCGGCATTGACGATCAGGATAAAGGACCGGGCAAGGCGATGTCCTACGCGGTCAAGTATGCCCTGCTGAAATGCCTCGGCCTTGAGACTGGCGACGATCCAGATCTAGAGCAGGACGTGCAGCACAAGCAGGACGTGCGCCCTTGGTCACAGATCGAGACCATGCTTGCCAATGCTACTGATCCTGATCTGCTGAAGTCCGTTAAGACCATGCTGCGTGATGAAGCTGGTTACTGGCCAGCAGACTATCGCGCTAAGTTCAATGCTGCCTATGCAGTCCGTTCACAGGAGTTGTCCGATGTCTAATTTCCATGTCGCTATGCTCGAAACAAAGATCCGTTCTCTGCTCGTAGAATACCCAGAACTCAATGACGATGAAGAGTTCAAGATGAATGTGCTGGAGGGAGAGACAGACTTCCACCGCATCCTTACAAGCCTCGTCCGTAAGGCGCAGTTCGCTGCTGCGATAGCCACTGGTATAGCCGAGGAAACAAGGCGGCTTGGCGACCGTAAGAGAAGGTATGAGAGGCAGGAAGATTTCAACCGAGCCTTGATCAAGGAGGTGATGGAGATTGCCGAGATCCGTAAGGCTGAACTGCCACTGGCCACACTTGTTATTAGCAATAAGTCAGCATCAGTTATCATCACTGACGAGACCCTGTTGCCTGATAACCTGGTGCGGATTAAGCGCGAGCCTAACAAGACCGAGATTAAGAAGGCATTGGAATCTGGGCCTGTTGCTGGTGCAGTGCTATCGAATGGCGGCACAACATTGGTGATTCGCTCATGACCGGGTTCAGGAGCAAGCGCATGGCGACAGACCCTTGGATCAATCATGACATTCATAGGTCTGTGCAAGCACCACCTACCCCGCCACTGCAATTCAAGTCTGAGGTATTCAAAGAGGTGAAGCCAGTGAAGCCATACCCTACCCGCGAGAGGCTGCTTGAACTGTTTACCTTGGAGGATGGGATGCTGAAACGCATCAAGCCGCATCACCGTGAACGTGCTGACGGTGTTGTCGGTTGGATCAACCCAATGAGGGGCGACAGATACGTCAGGATTGATGGCAAGAACTGCAACATTGAGCGGCTTGTTAGCATATTTAAGGGTGAAGAGTGATGGCACAAGATCTAGCAGAACAATACAGGCTAGCAGGGAAAGAGTGGGTCGATGTTGATAGTGCTGCCTCTCTGTCGGAGGAACTAAAGACACCGATTCTTAACCAGAGGATGCTAGCACTGGATGAATCCCTCGCAATGAACAAGCGGGAGATGATCGTCAAAGCATCAGACGAGTGGCACAAATATATAAGCGAGATGGTCGAGGCTAGGACTAAGGCGAACCTACTCAAGGTCAAGATGGAATGGATCAAGATGCGGTATGCCCAGCAGCAATCTGAAGAAGCAACACGCAGGTCGGAGATGAGACTATGATTAAGTTAGAAACAATGGGCGACAAGGACCGTGAACTGGCAATGGCATTTGACCAGGATGTTACGCAAGCTATGTATGATGCAGTGGATACAAGCAACGAACTAGAGATCAACCTCCAAAAATTTGAGGGAATTATTCTGACAGTCTTGGTCATCAATGCAGTCAGTTGGTATCAGACCATTGGTGGCGTGGATAAGGAAGAGTTCATGTCGGCTATCTCTCATATCTATGACGGGTTCGATAGTGACCAGACGATCATTAAGCACTAAGCGCAGACTGGAGTTATTCAATGATCATAGAGGGATCTGCCATATATGCTCTGGGAAAATACAAGTTGGTGAGGCTTGGGAAGTTGAGCATGTCATACCATTTGCAATGGGAGGTGAGGATGGCGGGGATAACCTCGCCCCTGCTCATATCAAATGTCATTCGGTCAAAACAAAAGAGGATGTTCGGAATGTTGCCAAAGCAAAACGACGAGAAGCAAAGCACCTTGGAATCAAAGCAGACAGAGGGCCAGCAATCCCCGGCAGTAAGCGGTCAGGCTGGAAGCGCAAACTCGATGGAACCATTGTCAGACGCTGAGGCCAGAGAGATCGAGGCACTGACAAGGTGGATCTATTCAAGTGGAAACAATGGAGATTGAGTGATGGACATTGTTGAACGGTTGCAGGAAGACAAGGCAGAGTTGGTTGAAGCCCTGATCGACATGCGAAACCATATCAACAAGCGGGATTGGGATGAGAACGTATCAAATGAGGCAAAGGCAACATTCGCCAAAGCAACAGGAGAAAGAGTGATGGACATTGTTATAGAACTAAAAGATGCATATGCATTTTTAGGTGACCCGCTACATCGTAAGGCTTATGAAGAGATTGAACGGTTGCGGGGGCAAGTAGAGAAACTAGAGGAAGAAGTTTACCTTCTCAGCAGTGACCTTGCACACATTTATGTCAAGATAGGAGATAAGCCAGATGAAAATTCTTGATGATGCTAAGGAGATTATATCTGAACGTGGATCAGACTATGGTGGATTCGTCGAATCATTTAATAGAGCATCAGCTATAGCAAGCACACTATCTGGCAAGGACATAACATCATATGATGTCGCTGTTGTAATGATGGCTGTCAAACAGGCAAGGATCAATAACGATCCTATGAAGTATGATAGCTGGGTAGACCTGATAGCCTACTGTGGATTCGCTAGTTACTTTGCCTCGCCAAGCCAGAGGAAGAGCAAGATCACTGATGAGGAAGTGGATTTTATTATGGGGAAGCTGCGTGAATAAAGATTATATAAAGTGCTGCATCCAGATCATGGTGTTCTATTTGCTAGCATTACCCATGTTTATTTACTGGATCTTAACGGAATGATTACATATGTAGAGGGATATATATGTGGCCTTGTCACGGCTTTAGTTATATTCCTGATTTACATAGGAGTCATTCATGGATGAACTATCCCAGATGTATATAGGTGGCCTCTTAACTGGGGCCATTCTATATTTCGCAGCACAGATGGTAATGCTGACGATCAAGCTAGATATTGACCACGGAAAACAGGCCGTCCTCGAACCATCTCACAAAATTCAGGCGGTAGAAGATGGCCCTCTTCATCAAAAGTTAGAAGAACAAATCCTTCGATTGCACGAGATGGCGCACCTTCAGTATATTCGAACGCAGGAGATTGCGGATCACCTAGCATCCCTGTCTCAATCCCCCAGTGTGATCCATTTCGATTCCGAACTGCGTAAACTTGTAGCTGATGCGTGTGATTCGTCACTATCGTCAGACCAGCATGAAGAGCATTGTTCCAAGTCGCATGAATCCCACCCCGAAAGCGATGCCGAACCTCAACATCATTCAACATCACCGAGTAACTGAACTGCCAATTAGGAAATCTATCGCGCAATCGCCCGGCATAATCCTCTAGTTCTGGCGCGTTGTTGGCAAGATAGTTATCGACACGCATGTCATGGTTGCCGATTGTCCAGTGAGTGTGCTTGGCAAGGGGCAGCATCTTCAGCCAGTCATGACAAGCATCTATCTCGGCAGAGATCTTTGGTGCTCTAGACCCTAGCACCCCAGCATGACGGCTCACCCTTGCGCCATCGAGTATATCTCCATTCAGAACTATGCAGTCAGGACGCACCTTCTTTGCTACAGTGCAGAAGGCTTTCCACATAGCAGAGACAGGACCGGGCCAAATGTGTGCATCGCCACCAATGAGAGCGGTCTTGCCAGCCATCTCTACCTGTATGATCTTAGGATAAGTCCACTGGGCTTTAGGTAGGAACTCATCGACATTGAACTTAGCCAATGCCCTCATAAGTCGAGACCGAAATGTTTCTGATGGTACTCCACTAAGCCGAGCAGCAAGAGCCGTGTTCTGACCGCAATCAACGTACTGTTGGATTGTTTCACGCAATAGCGAATCAGGCATCTTGATAGACATTAGGCGGTAAACCTTTGATACGCTGTTTCCAGTTTGGTATCATAATGGTTGGTTGCATAACCTGGTCCATTATAACCCTTAGCAAACGTAGCCCATTCTCTATCTCGCAAAGCGTCAAGCAGATCGGCTGACTTGATGAAGTTTATCATGTGTGTCAGTTGATTCGCTTCCGAGTGCATAGCCTCCTCGACCATATCCTCGACAGTCTTGCAGCCAACCATTGCGTAGTTGCTACCCATCACCTGTCCGAGACCCCATGAGGTGGACAATAGAGCCTCTTCAGGAGCCATCTCGTAAGCAGCCTCAATCTCTGCGTAGACTGCATCCGACCCCTTTGGATAAGGCTTAGTTCCCCACTTGGGATATGCCAGTCCAGCCTCGGTCGCAGCAGCCAACACATCAGACTTAATGCGCTTGACCAGCCACTTGTTAAAGTGATGACGCTCGAACAATGCCTTGGGTCTACCAGATGCATCGAAGCCATTCCCGGCAGACTCGACAGCTATGACAGCACGAAGCACTGCGCCTTCAAGATCAAACTTATGTGCAAGAACTGGAATCTCTTCAGGTGGAAGTGAGAGTGCCTCGCCACGAAATCCGTTCATTTGTTAAGATCCTTTGCGGTAAGTGCATCTGTCTTAGCCTTGCTGCCAGCAGATGATCCAAAATAGAATTGCATTACGCCAGTCCATGCAGTGCCGAGCGCACCGAGCATGTAGATCAGGGTCTCGCTACCAGATGGAGGAGCACCGCGGACTAGAAGCCAGAACAGGATACCAAAGAATCCAATGGTCACAATGATGGTCAGGATCTTTGGAAGCCAGTCCTTGGTCTCCATCTGCATCTTACGGGCAGAGTCTCGATCAAGAGCAGAGATCTTCTCAAGATCAATATCAAGTTCTTTCATCTTGAGTTTGAAGGATGCGTCTGTTTCTTTGAGCTTCTGCAATTGCTCTGGCGTTGCGCTCATTAGAGCGGCTGCTACTTCTGATTCGCTTCCGTCTTGGTGACCAAACATCGCTTCTGATAGGGTCTTCACTGCCAATCCAGCCAGAGGGCCACCAAGAGCAGTTGCTACCGTAGGAGCTAATTGAGCCAAAAGGCCACCGATCTTTGATAAATCCATTCATCTATCCTCACACTAGGTTATAGTGAACCGCAAACCATATTGCCCATGCTGCCATTGCAAGCAGTATCATACTGAGAACAATGGTAAATCCTACTTCAATCATATACTCTATTCGTTCTGCGCGTTCAATTGCAGCGATCTTCATCTCTTTCCTAATACGCACGACATCACGCTGGATCTGTTCCCAAGCGCGTACACCATATACTTGAACTATTTGTGACTTAACATCACGCTCAATTTTCTCCGCTTCCATTTTGGCAGCAAAGGCTTCGATAGCACGGGCTTCCGCAGACCCACCTTTACGCCAACCCTTTGGCTGCGCTGCTATCTGGGTGAGGTGAGCCACCCCATTCATAATGTCGGAGAGTTCTTTAGCTACCGAGACAAGCTCTTTGCCTACGCCAATCGCAGTCTTAACAGTGGCAGCAGTTGCCTTGATCGTAGCTAAGACTGTTAACGGGTCCATTCATTACTCGCCTCTGGCTTCCTTAATGGCAAGATAGATACGGATAACAAGCAAAAATAAACCACCCGCAAGAGTAAGTAGTTGCAGATACTCATGCATATGGATGACCCACAAGGGCATAGTAATAGCACCAGAGGCTACCACTGAATCTATAACCACTCGTGTGTCATCGGTTGTCATAGTCATAGCTCCGCAGTAGAAAGTGCAGTTGACACTTCAGCCATTGCTGTTCCTGCACTAGCAACAACTTGATGGTTAAATCCAAATTCAAATATATTTATGGCTGTTCTACTTGAGACGTTAGTTGAAGTTATAGCTGTATACGTTATTGTTGGAGCAACCCTCATTGCAACATTAAAATTTACTGGAACATTGTAAACTTTTGTTGCGGCAGCAGCACCATTATCTGTAGCGCAAGCCCTAGATTGCTGATAATACCGCTGACACAGCATCAATTCCTGCCCATACAGCCGCCGTTCAAATGGCGTGGCAACAGTGCCAGCCTCAAGTTGCACATTGCCAATCTGCCATGTGCCAGATGTCTGTGCGCCAACCGTAAACAGGATTTCAATGCCTGTCGTAGCGGCGGCAGGGACAGAAATGTTAGCCGTATACTGCGTCAGGGTTGAAGTGACCGTAAACGTACCAGTTGCAATCTGGGTCTTTGTTGGTGTCCCGATTGTGCCAAAGGTATCAGCGGTAGTGGTAGCATATGAAGCTGTCCAAGTTACAGTGGTAAGCAGACTGTTGGCTATATTTACAGACAAAGTGCATGTTTGCCCCGCAAGGTCATACGAGTTCAACTGTTCAATGCGCTGACCAATGCCAACAGCAGTAACAGATGCCGCGCCAGTGACTTGCAACAAGTTCTTGTTGTTACTAGCCCCAGCCACTTGTGCCGCAGTGACGTTTGCCCCAGTGGAATAAACAAACCACCGATCAACACATGGATAGCCAGTAGATATTGTTGGGACGGTTGTCCCTGCTGTCACAGTTGCGGAGGTGGCGCGTTGAGCAATATACATGTTCCCATTAATGATGCGGTTGCGCATACCAAGAGGACCACCATCAAAGGCCAGCATTGAGTTTGATACTTGTGTCAGTGCCATGATGTTATCCCTTTACAATGTTTACAAGGCGGCTGTTAGGTTCAAGCGCAATGAACCCATGCCACTGACCTACTTCCCAATCCAATACAGCACCAGTAGTTGCAATAGTTTCCCATGCACCATCAGGTCCAAAGGCGCGCACAGATCCTCGCGCTACAATGCTGATATGGATGTCATGCTCACCGTGTACATGTAACGGCAATTCATCACCGACATCATCAAAATCGTAGATAACTCCAGTCAGCTTGCCGATAGCAAGTGGGCGGTCATGCAATGACATTTGGGCCTACCTGTGCAATTTGAATGACAGGCTCAACTGTAATAGGTAACACAGGTGGCTCAACATCAGTGATCACCCAGTCTGGATAATTCCACCGTGCAAACATGCCGTCAGGGATAGTAGGCACAGGCATATCTGTCCAGAACGCAGGGATGCCAGCACCGTCTGCAACTTCCTGAGTTGCATTGGTTGAGTAGGCAGTGAGTGAACTAAATCCATACAACGTCATGGTCTATCCTCACGTTTTAATCAGGTAGTTTATGGGTACGCTATTGCCAAAATATGGGGATGACCGCGAACCAGTTGCGTATGTATTCAATCTAGGAACAACAAACTGTGTAGATGTTGTGTAACTGTAAATATCGCACAAATATGATCCAACTCCAGTTGGTGGGGTTCCATAGAAACGAGTTCCAGTTGAAGGAGTTGCATAGATAGAAACAGTTCCAAGACCTAAATTTGGGATTGGAACCCAAGTAAGAAGGTCTGTACTAAAACTCTGACTTGAAACATACGCATTTGCATTTCCGCGCACTTTCCCAAGCTGACCTACAGTTGTAAGACTATTTGCAACCTGTGTCCAAGAACCTGAAGCACCTGTAGTGCTTGTATAAATTTGATTTGAAGAAGCGGAAGCGTTCCACGCCGTTAAGATAAACCTACCATTAGCATAACCAATGCCACTAAGTTGATTGTTAATTGTCGCAACACTGTTAATGTTTGCCGTGATGTCTGTCCAAGTAGCTCCATCTACAGAATGTTTCACCAAGTTTGTACCGTCACTGCGGTAAGCAAAATACACGAACCCGCCAGAATACCCAGCAACTCCACCATAATTATAATTAATTGATGCGGATGTCAAAGAAACAGTATCGCCTGTCGTCCAAGTAATACCATCCGCAGAATATATAGCACGGACGTTTGTAGATATTTGTACGCCGCATGAAATAGCAGTTTGAGGGTTCCAAACAAGAAATGCAACATGACGGTTTGATGTGCCGCCATACGCCACTTCAAAAGGATAAACTTGTTGGTTAACTGACGCAATACTATATGTACGCGCTGTATATGTTACTCCATCAGGAGTTGTTTGATATTGCCAAACATTGTTTGCACTAGGCTGGGTGCTAATTACATATACAGAGGTTCCATAACTTACTGCGTTGCCAAAGCCATAGGTATAAATATTACACCCTGTTCGCAAAGTCCAAGTCGACCCGTCTGTGCTAGTAGCCGCTCCATTTGCTACGGTTGCAGTTGTGGACGCAGCAGTTCCAGAGCGAAACAAAAGACTGTTAGCTTCAAAAATTTTATGTTGGTTAGAAGTTGATATATACCCAGTAAGAGCATTACCAAGCGTGTTCACTGGAGCAACAGGTGTACCAATAGCAGCAGCAAGGGTCGCGTATGATGTGCGGGTATAGGTTGACCCATCACACAACAGATAGCCCGTCTTGCTAGACGCAATGCTTGTAAGGATTTCGCCAGTTTCCAATCCAACTGTTGCCCAAGTGTCATCGCCGCGCAAAAAGGTGCTTGCACTTGGCGTTCCTGTTGCACTTAGTTTTGCAAGGGTGACATTGGCATCCAAGATCTTGGCGGTTGTAACAGCATTGGTTGCAATCTTTGCGGCAATTACAGTTCCATCAGAAGGCACGCCAATAGATAAGGGCTGTGTAAACACTACTTCCACATTGCCAGTCCCGGAGGGTGGAGCTGTTGAAAATGTTAGAGTTGTTGAGCTTACGCTATATGTAGCTTTAGATTGATAAACACCGCTTACATAAACATAGGTGTTGTTTTCAGTAATTGGATCTGAAGAAAGCGTAAATGCTGTTTGTGATCCAGTGCCGTTAAACGCATCTACAACAACATTGGTTGAGCCAAGGCCAGAGGTAGATGCAAACCATTGATTTGTTTCAAAGTCAGCAACAAAGGTTGTCTGGGTATACTGCGAGCCAATGCTTGCGCTTGTTACACCGTTAATTGTGTTAGAGCCAGAACGAGCAATTGTTACTCCATTGGCATCAGCAGTCCATTTAACAATTGCAATCTTAAAGCCATCAACGACAGTGCTAATCTCTGGCAGAGTAATTGTTACCGCGCCAGCGGTTGTTGTAACCCGCAGCAGATCACCAGCGTCTGCAAGGACCACCGTATAGTTAGCACTCTTATCTTGCACAGCCGAGTACAAGCCAGAGGCAAGAGTAGCAGCAGCAGATGCAGCAGAAGACGCTGACGATGCAGCACTTGATGCTGAGCTTGTAGCTGAGTTAGATGAGTTTGTTGCGCTAGTAGAAGACGCAGAGGCAGAGGATGCAGACGCAGAGGCAGAAGATGCCGCAGCAGTGGCAGACGCAGCAGCCGCAGCAGCTTGGCTTTCTAAGGCTGTAATGGTTAATGTTGAGCTTACCGGGTTCCCAGTTGCGTCGAATGCTAGAACCTTAGTTGCGCGTGTAGCTGCTACAGGCAGGATCATGTTAAGAGTGCCGCCATCTTCAACGGCTTCAAGATCATACACTGGTGCTTTGAGTGTCCGCTTGTTCTCTTCAGCAATCTGCTGGATCATAATGATCTCACCATCAAGCTGCTCATTTAGAGATGCAGCCGAGAGATCACCCGCAGTAACAAAGTCTGTCGTACGTTGAATAGTCCGCGCACCGACAATCGTAATCTGGTCTGCGTTAGTCGCAGCTACTACCAGAGTAACGCTACCAGTGCCATTTGCGCTGCTAACTGTTACAGTGTAATCAGTTGTCAATATCAGCTTGGTTGAGTTTTTATAGACCGCAATGTCAGTTTGACTGATCACTGGGAACGTAAAAGCATACGGCCCTACCCCTGCGGAACCAGAGTAGACCTTGCGCCGTGTTACCGCTGTGATGTTATAGTCAGCCATTGAAGCACCTCATACCTTCTTATACAGCAAAGTGTTGTTTCGTTCAAACTTGCTATCTTACATATTGGCTTGGCGGGAAGAGGAACGATTTGCCCTGCTCACGCTTTGCTATCTCTTCCATTCTAGATAGGTAGCCAGGATTCATTGACTCTTGCAAACGATAGGTAATCATGTAGTCCAGTGCCATTCGAGTGTAGAACAGGTTGGCAAACGGCGTATTGTTAATTACCACTTTATAGGCATTTGCAGCAAGGTTCTCATCTTTACCAGTGATAGCTTGAGACTTTGCCTTGCCAAAAAGATCAAGAACGCTTTCTACTGTACCCGCTGTGGGGCCGAGCATTGAACTTAATGGAGTATTGCCATAGCGATTCTTCATTTCTCCAAACATAAAGTCGCCGAGGATACCAGCACCACCGCCTTGCAGCATTGAGGCTTGCAACATCTTGGCATAATCAGCGGCAGATTCAGGCTTCTCAGTGTACCGACCACGCAGAAGATCTTTGGCATTGTATGCTGCATACCCGAACAAAGTTGACAAGATGAATGATTGCGCCAGACCGCCCATCTCACCATTCCCGTTTTTAAGAGCATCCATAAGCCCAGCAGATGGGTCAGCACCTCTGCCATATATTTCACGGCCTAAAACTTTTTGGACATAGGCAACTGGAAATGATTTGAACTGTCCAATAAAGCGCAACAATTCTCCTACTGGTGTGCCGGGTTGCGTACCCTGTTGGAGAATAGATCGAGTTTTTGCATCAGGTTGAAGCACTGCAAAGTCAGCGCGATCATGAAAGTATGAGCCAAACTGTGTCTTAATCTCATCTTTCAATTCATTAATGGCGCGTGGAGATACCTTGCCACCAGTGTCTGTAATGTATTTTGCAAACATTTCATCTGGCAAATCTTTGACTGCTGACGGCAAAAGATATTGGCGACCATCTACTGCTTTAGTGGCGGTTGAGCGGATGATCTCCCAGCGACCAGCGTCTATACCATAAAGACTATAAACACGCTGCATATCGGGAGATAGCTTTTCAAATGGCAGATCTTTTGAAAGAGCAGAGATATGAGACATCATGCGGATAGTGGATGAACGAAGAGTATCAGTCCACCAAGTCAACCCATTTAGTTTGTAAAAGACCTGTTGCAGTGTTGTCATTGCGCCCGGCAGATTATCCTCGCCAGCATACCGCGCACCAGAAATTGCACCGCGCTGAGAATCCATAAACACGCCAAGGCCAGCATCGACTACCGCAAAGTCTTTTCCTTTTTGACCAGACCCAAGGCTAACAATGGATTCTGCAAGAGCCGCAAATGGACTATGCCCTTGATACGCCATCTCAGTCATGACAGTTGCAAGATCTGTTATTGAGGAAATAACAGCACCACCAAGTTTTGATGTTGACTCTATAACACGAATGCCAGAACCAATTTTAGCCATCTGGCCATCAATAGGGATACGAGATGTCCCATCAACTTGTGCAAAAACATTGCCGAGATAGCCGTTTGGCTTAGTTGCTTCTCTAAAAGCACGAAGTTTTTCTGGTTCACCCTTTAACGACATGCCAAGATATTCAACAATGCGGTTAAAATTATCGCTAGGATTAGGGCCAAGTTTGCTCATCAACCCAATGTTTTGAGCGGCAGTATCCATTGAGTGTAGAACTGCATCAGCAATAGTTCCAACGCCATACTCTCGGTGGTAGTCAAACCAGTTGTCAGCGTCTTTAAAATGCAGCACCCGCTCTTGGCTGGCCTTCTTGGCAAGGTTTGCAGTGCCGCCTTTAAAGCCAGTGACTTCCTCTTTATATTTGAGATGAACTCCGCTGACAAAGTTATCATAGATCTTGCCGAGGATTTCTTTTGGATCTGCTCCGTCCTCAAACGTGCGAGCCATGTCCAGCTTTTCGATAATGCCACTGACCCAAGTGTCTTTTCCAGCGCGACGAATCTTGTCTGAACTATGTGACTGACGCACAATGTAGCCAACTTGCTTGTCAACTGCGCCGCCATTATCATTATATTTCATGCGGATTGTTTCTTGCCATTTGTTAATGACTTCCGCAGTTTTCATAACTTCTGGTAGCCCTTTAAATGGAGCAGCCGCCGGGTTATCAATTGTCTCTAACGCACGGGAGATGTCGCGATCAAACTCACCAGATGTAAGGATATGCAATGTCCCTGCATTGTCTAAGTCAGCAATCATCCCACGGCCCCATTCGTTGAGCAGTGTATGTTGCCGAGCAGCAATGCTATCACGAGACCCTACTTTGACGGCATTGACACCACTAAGCATGGATTCCAATCCAAGTTCTGGCTTGTCGGCAAAGTTCGCTTTAATGTATTCAAGTGCTTCCGTGCGCTTGATAAACGAGATTGCAGCATTGCGCTTCTCGATCTTGGCAGCACGAATCAATTGCTTGGCAAGTTCACTAGCGGCATCGCGAATGGCAACGTCTACCGTATCAAGAGTGTTCTTGGCACGAGCAATCTTTTCGCGCTTCTGCACTTCCTCAAAGATCATCTCAGCTTCATCAGTGCTGAGTTTGCGGCCTACTGCTGTTTCAACTTCAAGCAGACAATCTGTAATAGCCATTGTTAGCCCCTTCTAATCGAACAAGTAGCAGCAGCTTCAATGCCTTTAGATATATCTTCAGCGTCTTTGACCAGCAAATTATAGCCTTCAATATCTTTAGCCAGTTCCTTTTCAATGCCAAGAGTAGCAGCAAGACTATCTGCCTTTTGTATATGATACTCGATGTCTGCATCAACAGCGGCTATATCGTCTACTTTAACAGACTTTTCTTCAAGATATTTAGTTGCAGCAATAGATGATTCCTGATCAGACAAGCGGTATCTGCCAGGTTTATATGACTGCCTGATTGCCTCTTGCAGCCGAGTTAGATCCTCTGGTGCAGTTTGCTTCATCATGCTGGTATCGGTAAACCGATTGATGTGTGATACGTCAAACGACACATGATCAGGTGAGTGCTTGGCAGCAGAAACAAACTCTGGCGATGCGTTATCAACCAATGCCCACTTCATCTCGTCATTGACCATGATAGGCACAGCAGAATAGTTGCCGTCCTGTAATGCCAAAATGGAATCTGTTGCCTTTAAAGCAGCACGTTCGTTGTCAAACAGGAATACGTTGCCGCTAGTATCTCTGGCTGGCTGCTCTGGAAACTCACGGCGTAGAATGAACTGCCCATCAGACTGCTTGGCAATCTCCATGCGCTCATCACTGCGCCGCTCAATAGTCTTTTGAATCCGTTCTGCTTCTTCAAACGTAGCAAAAACAGTCGGCGCACCATCGTTCTTTAACGCAATAGCAGTTGTACGGTTGCCATTGGTCACATTAGCAGATGGGCCAAATGCGCCGAGTTGCAAGAACGGAGCAGGGTCGGTTGGATTGATTGGCAACTTGACTTCAGTAAATGGTGTCATTGAAGTGCTACTTAACAGACGATCTTTTAACGGGGCAAACTTTGGATCGAGATGCAGGATAGCTTCAACATCAATCTCTTTGCCGCTCATAGCCTGCGAGATGGCGGTCTTTAACGCTTGTTGCCGAGTAGTAGGATCGAGCATATTGAGCGTTTCGCTCATCTTGCCAGTGGGTTTAGAGGTGTAGGCTGATCCCCCACGAGATAAAGCGTCTCCGATAGCCCCTGCACCCATGTGCAAGCCACCACCAAACAACCCACCAAAAGCCAGGTTCTCAATAGAGTTAGACATTTTATAGTCGGCTTGCTCATAGATAGCCGCACCAGCAACAAATGGTTCAATGACAGCCGCGCCAACTGCACCTTCCATTACGCCTACACGACCACGCACCATCGCACGACCGACAGCACCGCCAGCATTTTCAAGCAAAGCAGAATATCTAGCTTCTCCAACAACTGGAATAAAAGCAGATGCTATGTTCAATGGATCAATTAATGACGCGCCTAATGCAGTTGCAAGTTTTGCCGTTGTTGGAAAGAATCCATCAGGACTGCGAGATAGAGTATCTTGAATCCTAATTTCATTTTGTTTGCGCTTGATTAGGATGTCTAAGGCGGATTGCCTAATTCCTTCTTCTGGAACCTCCAGATCAAACCCATATTGCTTGATCTTTTCCTTGGCATCAGAGGACGCAATAAGTGGCGAATCCTCATTACGGTAAGCAGCAAACAATTCGGCAGCACGATAGATAGATGGCACAGGGCTGCGGAGCAAAGTTTCCTCTGCCGTCAAGCCAAGCGCAGTTGATAGAGCCGTAGGCTGCTCTTCAAAGTATGACTGTCTATCAGATAATGCGCCGATGATTGGCATTAGTTCATCCTTGGCAGTGGTGGATTTGGGGTCGTTTGTCTGCCACCAGAGAACATAGGCCGAGTAATCGGATTAGAAAGATCTTCCCAACCCATTTCGAAGAAACTACCATCCGCCCGTCGAACGCCAGCCCCTGTACCATCAATCAAACGAAGTCCAAAACGATCATCAGGGATGTTTACCCATCTGCCAAATTCGCGCAAACTTCTGATATAAATATCTTTCTTTTCAGCCTCACTCATATTGGTAGCCTGAGCCATAGCTGACGGGGGAACCTTAATGTCATAGTTCTTCAGATAAAACTTCAATTCGTTTGCTGTCTGAGCAATTACATCTGGATTTTTAACACTTAATGGAACACGAAATGTGTCATGAAACGAGTATTGACTACCAAGTATTTCTTTATAAGCCTGGTCAACAGCGTCTTTTGGTGACTTTGCATTAGACATTACATACCCAGCAGCAAGGGTTTTAATCGCCCCTTTCCACTGTTCTGCAACGGCTGGCCCATCAGCATAGGCAGCAACGGATGACTCAAATGGTTTCATTACTCTCTCTAATGCAACGTTGATTCCTTTAGAGGTCTCATGATTTTCAGAAAGAAATTGTTTAAGTGCCTTTGTATTTTCTGTTCCGCTCAATTCAGCTAATTTTATCGCAGCAGAGTTCTGTCCAAAACTTTGCATAGTCGCAATGATAGGAGCAGCAGCAGGAAGGCTAGGTTGTAACTGTTTCATAACGTCAGGCCACATAGAACCCCAACGCGTGGATTCGCTTTGCAACCAAGAAGCAATATTTTGACCGCCTTTTTTTAATTCCCACTCAGCCACAACACCATCGACAACACCCTTGGGCAAGATCTTGACTTCATGCTCACTAAGTCCAAGACCCATCTGCACTGACTTCATAGTGTTGCCATACTTTTCCCATGAAGTAGTGCGCTGAACTTCACTTACACCTTCCTTCTGAGTTTCAGCAAAAGCGGCTTTAACTTCTGGAAGATTAGCAGCAAACGTAGCTGGATCATCAGCAAGCATCTTGTCGCGTGCCGTTGCAACTGCATCAAACCGTTTCAATGCAGCAAGTCTTTTTGCAGTTTCGCCAAATGGGGAAGAATCTAATTCATCTTTAAGACGTTTGCGTTCTGCATTTAGTTCTGTTGCGGGTTTATATTTATATTCCAACCATGATTCATATGTTTCACGGGAAATTTTGATTTTATCAATCAACTCTTCTCCAGCGAGTGGGTTATTTTTAAATATCTTTCTGATCTCATCATCTGATTTCACAACACCAGGTGTAATTGTTTTTCCTGATGTTAATGCTGCATCATAATTCGCAGGGATTTGACGCAATTCTGCTTGCTGCTGTACTAAATCGCGTTTAGGTTGTGCTTCAAATTCATTTATAGCACTAGTTAGTGCCTTCTTAATGGTAAGTGCTTCATCTTTATTCGCTGTAAAAAATGCTTCATATTGCCTATTTTGAATCCCTTCAAGGATAGGTTTTAATTCATCTTCAGATTTAGCAGTGACAATCTTGTCTATGACAAAACTTTTAAACTCAGCTTGCGCCCATACAGGAAGATTCTTCATTGCCTCTTTGCGAGCAGCTTTTGGCAAACTATTGAATTGATTTTCTGCTTTAGCATAAGCATCGTCAATCTGCTGTTGCACAGTGTAAATTGCTGCATTGCCACTAATTGTTGGCCCCTGCAAGAACTGGTCACCATTTGCCATAATGTTCTTGACAGTGTTGCGGTATGTCTCTTCACCAGCCTCAAGAGCCTTTGCGCCCTGAGCAGCAATAGCGTCAGCAGTGGCCTTCTTGGATGCAGCAAGGAACATCTTGTTGCCGTGCAGCGCAAGATCAGCCTCGACGCTACGAGCCATCACTGGGTCAAACTCTTTCAGTGCGCCAGAGTAGCCTTTAGCAAGAGCATTAACGCGAGGGATCACATCATTGGCTGATACCCTACCAGCGGCGATGTCATTCTGGATGCGGCCCATTTCAAGTTCAGCATCAACTGCTACGTTCTTTGCAGCGATACGAGTTGCCGCCTGGTTCGCGGCCTTTCCAAAATAGGTACGGGAATCACCGATAGGTGCAACTGGCTGATTGAGTTTACGCGCCTCAGCAATCTGCTCTGGAGTTGGAGCGTTCTCAGCACCATACTTCTCACCTTCAGCCGTAGCAGCAACAGCCGCTTCTTTGAAGAATGATTCAGACATCTTGTCTAAGACATGGCTAATAGTATCAAGACCGCGTGTAGCCTCACCACGGCTAGGAAAATCTAACCCGCGGATCCCGCCAGCAACTTCAACACCAACATTCTGATACCGAGGCAATGCCATTTGTATATCCTATTATGCACGAGCCATTGGCGAAGCGAAGCCCATAGCAGCCGGGTTAGCACTTCCAAATACATCTAGCGCATTAGATGGCGCAACTGATGCAGCACCAAATGGCGCACCGCCAATAGCTGATGCTGACATCAGGCCAGAGAAGATGCCGCCAACACCCTTAGCGATACCAGCAGTGTAGGCTTGTTGACCCATCATGCGGTAGATGCCAGCCTGTGCAACACCCTGCTCACGAGCCAAGGCAGCGTTAGTAGCAGTCATGTTGAACTCACCAAAGCCCTGACCAAATGCATAGGATGTAAGGTCGCTTGCCGAGCCAGAGAACGGATCGACCGAACCAGCACCAGCACGAGCAGCAATAGCAGCGGCAGTCATGTTAGTCCTTTGCAGAACAGCCACACCCTGCTGCTTGTATTTTAGTTCTTCAGCCTGTGCGCGAAGCTGAGCCTGTTTAGCCTGAGCATCGTACATAGCTTGCTGCTGGTTACCACTAGCAAATGCTCCAACAGCGGAGGCTATGGAGGCTATAGATCCAACTGCGCTCATAATCCCTGATGTAGCAGCGATTGCCGAGCCAGAGACCCCTATTGCGCCAAGAAGTGGTGCTGCTAAAAACATACTATTGCCCCACGCTAACTTTGTAATCCAAGAAGAGGAGCGTCATCTTCAATGGAATAGGTTGAGTGATAGTGATCGAGCCATCATAGTCGAAGCCAAGCAGCGGTCCAACAGTCTTGAGACCAGTGTATTCAGCCACTGGAGAATCAAAAACTGCGCTATCGAATTTCCTGAACTGGACCTCTTGCCCGGCAATAGACGCAGATTGAGTCTTGTAGAACTCAGCGTTCACTTCAATGATGCGCTTCTTAAATCCACGCAAGTTTCCGCTTTGCAGCCGAGGCTCAACTGGCATGGTGGTAATTTCAACATCGTAGTTTAAACCTACTTGGTAACTGGTCGTAGATGAGCGACTAAATGTTACAACACCAGAGCTATTGGCTACCGAGTCAGGCAACACCACGCCATCAGCAATGACCTTACATGTCTTTGCCGCAAGGTTAGCAGCCGTAACAGATGCTGCTGCGCCACCAGTGACTGCATTATCCAATGTCAAAGTGTTATCAAACCGCTCTACAAAGTATCTAGTGACTGAGTTAATAGTTCGTTGCACAATCACATAGATCGTATCTACATCCACGCCGACTGACTTAAATAGGCCATCAGTGATAAACTCACTCGGCGCAATGACTTGCTGTGAGCGCAACATGGAGAAGCACACAATCGACCCATCATCGCCATTAACTAGTAGAAGTTGATCTGATTCGTCCGTAGAAGTGGCCCGGCGAATAGCAATATCAGTTGGACCTTTGAGTAGATGTGATGACAGCAACGAAATCTTGTTAGAGACGTAAGCTAACTGGGAGTCTGTAAAGACAAACTCATTCAATGCCTTGCCCTGCCTCTGGACAAAGAGCGTACCTGAATCCAAACCCTGCGGCCTGATTTCTTTCTTACAGCCATTTAGCGTTGCAATCTTAACAAAGAAGTTGCTCGGCGTGATAGGGTCCATTAGGTTCTGGGGTACATAGAACTCAGCACCAGTGGTAAAGAACTGCAAATCACGGCCAGAATAGCAATGCACAATTGAGTTTAACTGAGACGTATCGACCGTTGCCTCAACTGCATCATCGTCTAGGACAGTACCTGGATCAAAATTAAAGTAGTCCCCAACACGACTACCCCATACAGTAGCAGGACGAGACTTAGAACCACCAAAGAATAGACGGCCTTGGTGGAATGTAACAGAACGAGGATAGCCTCGTGTAGCGGACCAAACAACTTCATATCCACTTTCTATTTCCCACGCTCCAGAAGCGTATGCTGTGGTTTTGTTAAAAGGAATTTCTGTTTGTGCCGTAACTACAGTTGTAGAAACAAAGCTAATGATACGAGCACGACCATACCCATTCGCATCTTTAATCTGAATATATTGGTTAACACTTGCAGCAGAAAATGTTGCAACACCAGCAGTTATGTCAACAGTTCCATCTTTAGCACTAACTGTTAGTGTTGTTGCTCCAGCAGTTAGCGTCTGTGTGAACGCATGATAGGGATAATTGTCGATAGTTAATGCGCTGAACGTCCAAGATGCATCAGTTGCACCACGAACTAATTTCTGTGGAGGCAGATCTTCATGCACTAAGATAAGCGTATCAGCTGACTGCGCCCAATTAAGAGTTGGCAATATAGCAGATGTAAGGGTTGTTGCAGCAATATAGTCTAGTCCAGTTGCATTAATGTTTGTAACCAATGCACCATTTTTAAACACATGTATGCGTTGATTGGTAATAGCAAACATATAACTATCTGAGACGCTGAACTCAAATGGAACTAAAATAGCTCCATCAGAAGCATTAGCTGGCAAATTGTGTAAATATTTGAGACCGGGACGGCGACGAACTCCACCCTGTGGAATCACCGTGACATTGGTAGCCTTCTTCAAAGCAGAGTAATACTGGGCCAGATCAATACGACCGCGAATAAGCGGATCGACTTCACCAACCGAGAAATTAGTCTGGATCTGAATAAGGCGGGACATTAGAACCTCACGCCAGTAAGACTAAAGTCCTCTATCATTTGATTAGGCTGGTTAGCACCATCAATGTTCATGGCTTGGCGAAGATAACCACCGCGACCGTTTTCTTGAGGTGTGCCAACAGCAATGGCTTGCCAATACTGACCCTTGGTAAACTGGTCAGTTACTGGTTCTGCGAAGTGCCAAGCGAGATAGTACTTCAAGATCTGAACGAAATACGAAGGAAGCCTATCTTCTGGCGTGTCGAACTGATAATCCGCGTAACATGCTTCATAGTTCGTCAGCACTTTATCCTCGAACACTTCCCATTGGGTAACAGGACGCGCACCGTAGGATGGTGAGTTGAACAAAGCACGAGGGCCGATGATCATGTCGCCGGGCAATTGATACTCATACCGCCATTCAGAGACGGGAGTGTTCAGAGTGCGAGCGAGTTGGACTTTTTTGAAACTGAATGACCACGGATACAGGGTCAGAACAAGAATCTTGATGTCATTGTAAAGGCGATCTGCAATCTGAGCAGAGTCAGAGCCATCACTAAACGACGAAACTGGGGCAGCCCCCAGCATAAGTAAAGCATCGTTACAGATTGTCAGCTTGGAATCGCCCGATGCCATTGGTCACCTCATAAGGGGAAAGAGTAGGGAGATTTCGCCCCCTACTCCTGTAGCATATTAGTCGGTGTCGGTAGCGGAAACGGTCGTGCCATCCGCAATGTCAACCACACCACTCGAATTGCTGTTCACATATGTGATAACCAGCGAAGGAGTTGTGCTGTCGTACACGAAGATAACATCGCCAACTTTCAGCAACGTCGAAAGCGAATCGAAGTAGCCAGAAGTGTTGATCGTTGCCTGAGTATCAGCCGACTTGTAGCTGTACAAAGAAGGCGCATTGCCTGCCTTGTTAGCTGCGATGGTATTCCAACCAGTCGATGAAAATGCCATTGTTCAAATCTCCCTATCAGGATTCGCGGCAGGTGATTTTGACGATACCTTCATCGTCAATGGCAACCGCACCAGCAGAGAACATGCTGTTCACGAGGAACGAAGTCTTTTCTGGAACGTAGTTGATCTCGGTCTTCTGAGCCATACCGATACCCATGCCGACTGCATCCTTGTGGAAAGCGTAGCAAGTACGATCCAACGAGCCGTCAATTGGCAGACCGCCTTCAGCGCGATCACCGAGGGTGACGAACTTGAAGCCGAGGAAGGTATCAATAGAACCAGACACCAGAGCCTGAACCGAGTTGAAGTCGGTCGAGGTAGTCTGAGTTTCACCGAGCAGACCTTCAAGACCAGCAGCCGAGATAATCATCACACGGCCTTCAGCAGGAACATTGTTCTGATCAAGCAGCTTCTTGGCGCGGCGAAGTTTAGCAACGTTCAGGTTCGAGTCGGTTGCGCCGATGTCGTTCGAGACGGTCAGCGAAGTCGAAGAAGCAGACAGAGCGTCGAGGACCAACTGATCCATACGGCGACCGATTGCGTTCGAGACAACCATTACGAGTTCACGGCGTTCGTCGAAGTTTACTTTAGCCTGATGGAAAATGTCGCTATATTCAGCAGCATTGTAGTCAGACAAAGTAGCAGTAACCTGAGAATAGGTCACATTCAGCGGGGTTACATCAGTCTGGGGTACACGGATTGTAGCAGAACCCTTGCCGATTTTTGGGAACTTAACGGTAGAACCTTCAACACCGTTGCGCTCGCGGACCAAACCACCCAAGGAACGCATCCCTTGGAAAGCCTGTTTTACTTCCGCGTCGAACAGCGTAACAAAGGCGTTTGAGATGCCCTGAGCCATCTGTATCTCCTTGAGTTGTTAATCGCTTTACGGTTAAACGCCGAGGTTGTCCTAGTGGGCCGCGACTTGAGTGTAAGATCTCCACCTCTTATGCCCGGCTATGTAGGATAGTTATCAGGCAGACAGAATATAATCCCATCTGCCTAATTTTGTCAAATCAACCAAATGCTTTCTGGAAAAGCGTCTCGACTTGGCGGGTATAGTTCTTGTCTTTACCATACCGTTCATCGCCGACCATCGCATAAAGGTCATCTTTGGACGGCATACCATCAGATGCAGCCACACCAGATGTCGGGATAGACATTTCCCCTGATGCCTGACGGATCTTGTTCATTGCAGACACAAAGTCAGCACTGGTCGATGCACGGGCAATAGCATTGGTCTCTGATTCACTCAGGACTGTGCGGGACAATTTGCCGAGCCACTGGTTGTTGGCCTGAATAATGTCATTAGCGCGTGGACCTAACTTCTTAACCTCGGCCTCACGATTTACTTTAACATTGTCAAACGCTGCACCAGCTTCTTCCAGATAGATCTTGGCAAGCTCTTCAAATGATTCTTGAGAGATTCCAAGCTCTTTAGATTTGCTGACATACTTCTGGAGAAGGTCATCACCCTCTTCAACACCGATAGACGTAAAGACTTCCAGATCGTATTTGCCATCTGCTGGAGCCTTATGCTTGCCCTGCGACATTTTAGTCCGCAGTTCCTTGTAAGCAGTTGCCAACTTCTCAACATCTGGGCCTTCCTTTTCGTCCCAAAACTGTTCTGGGAAAAAGTCTGGGCGTACCCATTCCTCTTCTTCTGTCTCTGTAGTGTCCTCTGCGGTAGGCGCGTTAGGATCTACTTCTTTGTGGGAAACAGTTACCTCATCAGGCTTTGCTTCCTCGGTAGTTGCCGTTAACAGGCTCTGGTTGTCGCTGTCATCAGCGGCCTGAGTTGTCTGTTCTTCTGTCATTTAGTCCTCGCTCGTTTGATACGCTCTTCAATGTTGCGGACAATCGAGTTCTGGCCTTCACGAGCAAATCCATGCGATGCTTCCTCGCCGGGATACCATGATGGCTGCTCAATTGTACGCGCTCGAAGATCGGCTAATACCTTCCGACCTTCATCAGACCCAAAAACGTGAGCGTATATAGCGTCTAGGTCCGATTGCTTGTTGATCCCACCGTCGACTGGCTGGGCAAAGTCGTTGATAACATCCCAATTATTCATGTTACATCGCTCCTTGTGGCGGCATCCCTTGCTCTGGAGCCTGACCCTGTTGCATTGCCTGTGCTTGCTGCGCCAGTTGCTGCATTTGCTGCATCATCATTTGTCGTTCTTCTGGTGAGGTGAGAAGAGAAGTAGGGACACCCAGACGATTAGCAATAAAGTCAATAACCGCATCCTTTTTAAGAGCCAACTGAGCCTCTGGCCCCATACCCCCAACGACTTGCATGAATTGCAGGACATCGTTCACTTCATCCATGTTCTGCGCCTGAGCCAATGGTGAGATCGGCACAACCTTAACTTCCTGACCGTTAACTTTCAGAGGCATGTCAATCAACCCCTGATCATCCATGATAAACAGGACACGGTTGATGATTGGAATCATGGCTTCCGTGATCAAGCGACCAAACGCCGAGCCAAGGTTCTGACTCAACTCCTTCATGCGCTGCACAATCTCGGTAGCCGACCGAGCAGACATGTTATCTGGCGGCAGACTATCATCCAGCAGCGTCTTTTTGATGTTCATCCGCAGATCAGGGATAATGATGTTGCTGACGTTGAAGTCTGCTGCGCGAGGAAGAGGCTGGAGGCTAGGACCAGTTGGACCACCGTTACGCGCCACAGGAATGATAGCACCCGGCTGAATACGGATGGTCTGAGGGTTTAAAACGCCATCATCTGCCGCTGTATATACGCCAGCAATAGCCAAAGATGCGTTCTTCAGCACCAATTCCAGCACCTTATTAAGCGTCTTGATGTCAGGCATGGCAGAAAGCAAAGGCCCACGACCGTAAACTTCACCAGAGACCTTCATGAATCGCGCAACGATCCAAGGACTGATCTTCATCGTGCGATAGACCAGTTCCTCTTTGCTCTTTTCGTGGATCACATGGTAGCAGTACACGCCAAGATCCTTGTTATAGACCGTAGCCTCCAACAGATTGATCTCGTCGGTGGGTTTACGCTGGATCTGATCCTTCAACACCGCTGGTATCTTGGCATCAGTCCACTGACGGTCGATAACCTCGCCTTTAATCCGTAATTTACGGTAAACATTGTCTACCGAACCATGCGGACCCTCTTCCAGAGCCACAAGATACTGCGGAACTGGGGTAAAGCGGATAGGTGCAGTCTCATCGCCGGGCTGAATGAGCATAACAGCAGTACCGACAGCCAGATCCAGCAGGAACTCTGACATTGCCAGATCGAAATTGGTCTGCCGCATGATGTTGAACATGCGTTCAGTGTAGTTGTCTAATATAATCTGGACTTCTGAGGTGCGTTCAGTAGGGATAGCGGTCCCTGCTTGCAGTCTGCACCACACACGATATGGAGGGAACAACCCTGATTGAATCCTGTTCGCAAATCTCTGCGTAGAATCAATAGCAGTCGAATCATAGACCTTCTGCATTTTATTCTGACCAGGCGTACCACCTTCATAATTGCCATCGTACAGGTTCCGCTGTGGGAGAGCATACTCATAGCACTCCTGATAGATTGCTCGCCATTCATCCTTGCGAGCATTAGCCAGCGTGGACCGCTTAATGACTTCTTCAACCTTCATTCGTGCCATGAATATATTCCTTATTTGGCTTTCTGCTTCTGGGCCTTACCAGCGGCAGACAGAGCCATAGCAATTGCTTGTTTCTGTGGGTAACCCTTTTTCATTTCAGCCTTGATATTTGCTGAAACAACCTTTTGAGAAGAACCTTTTTTAAGAGGCATAACCCATCTCCTGCTTTTTCACTGGCATACCCATCATGTCAGCACCAGTTGGATTAGATTCCATAGGCATCGAGTCTTTCTTCTTTGCCTTCATCTTCTTCTTCACCATTGCGTTGAACGGTTTAGCTTGCTTCGCCATGATCAGTCCTTCATCTTCTTGAGTCGTTCGGACAAACGCTTTGCTTTCGCCTTAGCATCTGCGGTGGATGATGCACCCCATGCCCTGAGAGAGAGCAGTTTGCGTGTCGGATTGCCCTTCTCGTCGTAGTCTGGGCCATCATTGCCAGCCATACGAGCCAAGAAACTAGCCTTCCTACCAAGATCTGCCCTTCCTGCTGGCGCACCTTTGACGGGAGCCTTCAGGTTAGAACCTTCAGTGCGCTTGAAGTAGGCGCGACCAGCGGCGTTAAGGCCACCTTTCGGATCTTGATACTTCTTCGCAACCATTAGGAAGGTCCGAGTGTAGTCCCCAGACCCTGCTCTGCATTAGTGCGCTCAGGGCTAAGGAGTGCTTGCATACCGCCACGGCTCTGTGCAACACGACGAGCCTGCAACTGCTTCTGCTGATCAGCCTCTTTCTTGTCGAGAGAAGCCTGTTGTTCAGCCATCAGTGCTTCCTGTTTAGACGTATCCTGCACTGGCATTTTCGGTTTGGAAAAAAGACCGCCCATTATTTGACCCTCGAATAAAAGATGCAATCGCACCCGTCTGGAGTGTATTTGCGGACCAATCCTTCAAATTCGAAGCCAATAGTCCGCGCCCATTTAACAGCCGAAACATTATCACAGCGCACTACTATCTGCAATCTGTGCCAAATCAGGTTGTTTTCTAAACTATTAATAGACTTTCTAGATAATTTAGTTAACTTTATGGGGTTTTTCTTGAAGGTTGGTATATCGCCCATCATCCACAACTCATGGACACCAGGCCAGATCTGCATTTCACCAAAAGAAATAACGGGCTTGCCGAGAAGAAGGATAGTTGCGGAGTGTCCATTGTCGGCATAGTGTTGCACTGTCTGGGCAAAGTTTGGTGTATGCTTGATTGTCTTTTGCTGACCAGCATCAAGATCCATCAGGTGCAGATGTCCCCAGTGAAACGGCACTGCCTTGCAATCATCTGGTAGAATTTGGTTGAGATGTTCGATAAAGTTAAAAGACATTGAAATCCAACGGGGCTATAACCTGGTGTTTAGGATGATGAGCAGTATGACCACGGGTAAGGTGGCGAAATTCCCCTCCACCAAGCATGAGATAACCGTATGCATCACCAACGTGCGAGTGCTCATTTTTATTAGGGGCGTCTCGAAAACGATCTGTGCCGCCTCCAACCCCAACGCGCTTAAAGTGATACCCGCCCCCAAGGGCTTTTCTAACCCGAACACACGCTGAGTCCACCTGTAGTCCGGGCTTGCCGTCGATCAGGCGTTGCATTGGAGCAGCACCAGCCTCGCGTCGAACCATGAAGTCGTTGCTTTGGGTGGGCTGGGCGTTGAGGCCAAGGCTTTTCAAGTGCTGGAACGCAGTCACTTCAAAGATTCCGTCTCGTGCAATACCAGCAGGATCACCCCAGATGAAGATCTGAGCCTTTGGATAGCGGCTGTTTACGTCACCGATAAGGATCTGGGCAAAGCGTTCCAAGCCCATGTCGAAAGATACGATTTCGTGCAGGATGTTCCACCTACCAGTTTGCAACCGCTGCCCAAAAACAGCAGCAGGAGTGAGACCAAAATCAAGGCCAATATGTAGTGGTAAGTCTGGTCTATAATCAATCTTATCTTGGACCATTTGAGAGTCCAGATATTCCTGCCAAACAGCTTTTCCTTCTTGAACGTAAACAAACTGACCTCCTACATAACACCTGATCCAGTCAAGATTCTTGCCGCCAAGCTGCTGCTCATAGTACCCATTGACTAGATTGTTGATGTTCTCGGCAACAGGATTGATCAGCCAGTGTTTGCCAGCAGCAGGAATAGCCTCTGGAGCATCGTGCATCACCTCGATCATGCCTGGTGGCTGCTTGAAGAACGTCCACTTGTATTTGCCTTGGACAGTCTCCTTCTCGCTCAGTCGATACCACCAGTGGTCTGAATCCATTGGATTAGTATCAGCCCAGATCCCACGCCAAGGAGCACCACCATTAGCTCTAGTGGGATAGCGACCAACGCGGTGAGTAAGCCCTTGGACAACAGCCAGCGGTAGTTCACGCGCTTCATTGATCCATGCTCCCGTGAGTTCCAGTGACAGCAGTTTACGCACATCTTTGGGCTGGTCGAGGGCTAGAAAGATTACTTCGCAGTCAAGACCGGGGATTCCTTCGCGTGTCGGCAACCTCAAATGATGGGTAATAGGGGGCGACCAGCGCATTGGACCCCAGATATTCTCTGGAAAGATCTCGTTCCATGTCTTGATTGTCGTGGTTCTGAGTTCAGGATAGCTGTTTCGCACGATCACAAAGCGGGAATATCGCACATTGTCGATAGGGCTTGGCGGTTGTTTAATAGCTCGAAGGATTATCTCGGCGGCGCAAGCATAAGACTTACCAGAACCCACAGGGCCGAGCAGACCACGAAAGAAACTATCATCTCCGAGGAACTTCCAGACAGTGGGAGACTTGGAAAAATCGAAGTTGAGTCCATCAATGGCTGGTTCCTCAGTCGGCTTCCTCTTTGCTGACGCGCCTTTGATCTTCATGCCACCTCCTCTTTTTGCTTTTGATTATCTTCAGCCGAAAGATCGAGGATTGGAGTGCCAATGCCTCCAACGACCTCTTCTTCATCGTCCTCTTCGATAACTTCTTTGACTTCATAACTCGTCACCGCTGGGCCATGCAGATTAATACCAATGATAGACGGCCTATTCTCATCCTGCACTACCTCCATCAAGCCATAGTGCTTGGCAAGAGTATTCAAAGCCCTCATCTTGTCGTGCATCTCTATCTCGATCTGATTACCATGCATCGTCGGCGTAACCTTCACCTTCTTGATAGCAGCCTTAACATGGCTAGCAAGATCCTCAGAAGGCCGTACAGACACATTGCCAGCATTATCCCACCAAAGTACGTCCGTAATAGAAGAAGCCGCTACAGCCTCTAATTCTTGCAGCACAGCATCACGCTTTGGAGTAGCAATATCCCTACGGATAGAACGCATTGATCTACGCATGGAGCCTTAACCTCTTAAATTCAATAAAACATAGATAAGCCTTCTACAGAAACTTGTCAAAAAATATACTGAGTTAACTAAATGTTGATGCAGATCTCAAATTTCCCCTGCACAAGCACTGTGGATTGAATTTATGAAAATGGAAAAAATATTGAGGGGGAGACCCCGAGAGGAACGGGCAGGGGTGGGGGGCGGGTGTCCCCTCTCTGTGTGACGCGTCCTGTGTAATGGGATGGATGCATTATATATGGTGCACATTGCATTTTATATTGTGCATTTGTTTCAGATTGTTGGACCCATTTGGTGGGATGAATGCATTATATATTGGGCATTTTATTTAATGCATTGGGCATTTTATATTGTGCATTTTATATTGGGAACACGACCGACATCGACGTTGGAACCGTGCCAGTGCGTGCCAGATTAGCCCGGATAAATGCCAGCGTATCGATCGACACTTGTTCCGGCGTTAGACCATTATCAGCTAATCGATTGGCTGTGGTTTGATTGTTTGAATAAATCGCATTAGAACCGAATTGATTGATTGCTCTATTAAATGAATTGAACAATTGCCTACCCTTTAAATCCCTATCTTTATGAGTCGGATTGCCCTTGTTTTCCCCTATCTTGATTGCCTCTTTCTCTTTTGGTTCTTGTGACCAATTGAACGGTTCGGCTTCTCTGATTTGTTCTCCGGTCGCTAATGGTGTTTGTTTGCCTTCATAGAGTATCTGGTATCGATTGGTTAACCACTTACTCACTTGTCCATCATACCATCCCGGCTTTAAGAGTCGCACCAATCCGAAGCTTTCCAGTCTTTTAATACTGGCCATGATTCCGTTGCGCCCAATCCCGGCGCATCTTTCGATTGTTTCATGCGTTGGCCAGCAGACCCCGGAATAATTGGTATAAAAGCACAAAGTGGTTAGGACGCGCCAATCAACCAAGCTTAAATCGCATTCAAGCGCATGCTTAGGAATAACCGAATATCGGCGCAAATCATCCGGAAGCACAATCTTTTTTGCATTTTTTTTGTCTAATGTTTTCATGGTGTTAGTTATAAATCATGCAACGATTCGAATCAAATTCATTTTTTTTTGAATTATCCTATTGACAGCCCAATCATCTTAAACAATTATTGAACAATCGAAACACCAACCACCCGGAGATTCTACCATGTCCATCATTTACGATTTATCCAAAGTAAATCCTGCCCTTGTTGCTCAAATTCATGCATCGCCTAAATATACAAAATGGTTTTCCGAAAAACCTGATCAGATGCTTCGCTTGGACGGTTCAACCAAGGTGATAAAGGGCAACAAGCTTGGATATCGTACCGCCATTTTGTATCTGTCACCTAGCAATATATCGGGACAACAATTATGCCCTAATGCCAAGCTTGCAGGATGCGAAGAGGCATGTCTTAACACTAGTGGTCGTGGTGCTATGAATGGCGTGCAAATGTCGCGATTGCGTAAAGCTTTATTCTGGCAACAGTATCGTGATGAAGCTATTGCTTTGATCATGCATGAAATAAAACTAGCAGAAGCACAAGCGGCGCGTGAAGGTTGGATATTGCTTGTTCGGTTGAACGGGACAAGTGACATCCGGTGGGAAAATTATGGCATTATCCAAGCTTTTCCGAATGTGCAATTCTACGACTACACCAAGCTTGCTAATCGCAAAAACATTCCAGCCAATTATGATTTGACGTTTAGCTATTCTGGAATCGCATCGTTTCAATCAACCGTTCTAAAAGCATTGGCCACTAATCAGCGCATGGCGGTAGTGTTTCGCCACCGTTCCAATGTGCAAAGCATGCTTTCCAATGGCGATGCATTCCTAGGCCTAACCGTAGTGGACGGCGACGATACAGATATTAGACACTTGGACCCGCAAGCTAGTGTCGTTGCGCTCTATGCTAAAGGCAAGGCAAAGACTGACCAATCTGGATTTGTTGTAAACTAATAGGGGGTTACCATGACACACTGGATTTATGACATCTTGGAAATGATAGGGATTGCGTCATTCGTTACGTTTATCATGATGCTAGCAATAGCATTTTAATAGGGGGTTAACATGTATTTAGAAGCAAACCAAGTGCCAGCACACTTGCGCGCAGGATATACTGGCAAAAAGTTTCAAGCTCTCCCGCAAGAAACTGTTACCGTGCCACGTGACGCGGGGCTGTGGTCGGGCGGAACGCGGGACACGTATACGGCTATAGAACTAGCAACCGGACGCGTTGCGGAAGCATCCGACAACATGTCAGCACCCTGGAATGAGGCGCGCCAGGATAGGATAATACCCCTTAAATCCGGCTATGCCGTTGTTAGGCATAGTTTCTTTTGCGGCAACGATATGGGATTAACTTTCTATGTGCATCCGGATGATATCGTTAAACTGTTACCAGATAACGCGGGTTTAGGCCTAACCGATATCGAACTTAAATTTCTAGCCGTTACGCGTGGGATAAAAAGCGGCTACCGGGCTGAATATTTTAGCCGGATGAAATTAAACCAAGCCGATATAGACAGCTATAAAGCTAAATTTACAGCTATGGGCCTGTTAAATAAGGCCGGGGCCATAACCGTTAAGGGCAAAAACGCGTGTGAGAATATCCGGCCATACTAGGAAAGCACAACGTTGCGATGAAACTAAGGGGCCGCAAAGCCCCTCTTTTTTTATCTGCTACCCTGATATCAATGAGGCTAGACTTGCCAGCGTGTGACCGTCTTTGTGCGTTTAAACCACACTCAAAAAGGGATGTCGTCCCCATCGAGTGCGTCCTTAGCAGAAACAAGGGGCTTGGCAGGGGATCGTGCCGCGTCCTTTAGGTTAACGAACCCGCCAAAGTATTTAGAGCCGTCCTCATTCTCGTTAATGAATCCGCTCAACCAATACTCTACCCCATTGACGTTAACAGAACCAAGATAGGGCGGCGACTTTTCAGTCTTTGGCTTGGTGTTTTTCCGCAATGCGAATGTATTCTCTTTCATGTTAGTTACCCTTTGCTATTGTTGCTAGTCGATTAAAACGCTCGACTACCCGCGCTCGTTCTTCTGCCGTCAGGACTGGCATGGTTTTAAACCTATCCTTAGACGGCTTGAATTGATCATCGTATTGTTCGGGCCATTCGGTCGGGACCATGTAAGCCCGGTCCTGGCGCATACAACTAGCTAGGAACGCGGCCCTTTTCATCAACCCAACCTGTTTAAAATACCGATACCATTCTCTACCCTGCGGCCCATTGGTAATCACGTGGCCTAATGATCCGTCTGGATTTTTTGTGGCATACATGTGGTTGAGAGCAGCCAAAGCCCAAGGGTCTAGTTGTTCGTGGACTGGTTTTTCTTGAACTCGGAAAGCCATTTTTTCGATTCCTCCATGTAGTGATTACGTTCATCGTCTGTAGTTACCCGTTGGCGATTTGAATTGTCCACCGGGATTTGATCTAACCACCGTTCAGCATTGAGCCAAGTGGTGGCATGCGGAATATATTTTTCCTCAGAAGGGAAGTCCTTGCTGCGCTTCCACTGGCTTAGTCCATCCATGATG
>Ga0114974_10000480_pt1 | contig 33166 bp, 41 predicted proteins | sample S_130206_EF_Meta_FD_87318 | JGI IMG/M metagenome (GOLD analysis project Ga0114974, IMG submission 87318) | Freshwater microbial communities from Lake Simoncouche, Canada to study carbon cycling - S_130206_EF_MetaG | ecosystem: Environmental > Aquatic > Freshwater > Lake | place: Lake... | reverse complement strand
TAAGATATGTCTCAATTAAATAAAACGCAGTTAGAACAAGAAAACCAAACTAACTTCCCAAATAACAATACAGGTTTTATAACTCCTACTAAGTTAAGAGAGTTTAATACTGATATGATTGATAGTTTGGCAACTGAAGGACAGTTGTCATCAGTATCACAATCCCTATCAGCTTCAATAGCAGCATTACAAACATCAGGTAGTGGAGTTAAAGTGCAAGAAGAAGGTTCACTATTAGGAACTGCTCTTACCCTAAACTTTGTTGGTAGTAATGTTACTGCATCATTAGTTGGTTCAGTAGCTACCATAAATGTAAATACTGGAAGTGCATCTGGTGGAACTGGTACTTCAGGCACATCGGGTGTTTCAGGTACATCTGGTTCATCTGGTTCATCCGGCTCTTCTGGTATCAGCGGAGTAAATGGTTCTAATGGTTCATCTGGTACATCAGGAGCAAACGGAACTGCTGGTAGTGGAGGTACATCAGGTACGTCTGGTACAAGTGGTACTTCAGGAATCAATGGTACTTCTGGTACATCGGGTACTTCTGGTACAAGCGGTACAAGAGGAACTAGTGGAACATCTGGTATCAATGGTACGGCTGGTAGTGGAGGTTCATCAGGTACATCTGGAACTTCTGGTACATCAGGAACTAACGGAACTGCAGGAAGTGGAGGAACATCAGGCACAAGTGGAACAAGTGGAACAAGCGGTAGTTCTGGAAGTTCTGGAACATCAGGAACATCTGGTACAAGCGGATTAAATGGTAGTAGTGGTTCGAGTGGTAGTAGTGGAACATCTGGATTATTATCTTTGACAGGTACAACTGATAATGGTATTATTACTTTAAATGGAAGTGCACCAAATGGAACTGTTGAAGCTAATTTAACTTTTGATGGTAATAAATTAACTGTTACTGGAGATATAAATGTAACTGGAGCAATAACTGCTTCTAAATTATTAGTACAACAAGAAACAGCATCAATAATATATTCATCAGGCTCAAACCAATTCGGTGATGCAGGTGATGATATTCAAACTCTATTTGGAACTGTTTATATTAAAACAGGTCCATTATTAGTAACAGGTTCTACTTTTATAAGTGGCAATTTGGTAATGGTTAATAATTCAGATTTTATTACTCACCATATTAAAGCACAAGGAAGTAATGGATTAGAATTACAAAATACATCAGGAGGAAACATACTTACTATGGGAGCTGGTGGTGGTACACAAGCTTCATTTACTGGAGTTTTAAGTACTGGTGGTAATTTAAGTGTAAGTGGAAGCATATCAGCTAGTGGAGCATTTACTTCATCTTTAAGAGAAGGATATGTTTTAGTAGGTGATTCAAATAATAGAACATCTTTAGTTCCAACAGGCTCTTTAGTATTCAACGGAACTTCAGGAACATCTGGTACATCTGGTACTTCTGGATTAAATGGTTCAAGTGGAAGTAGTGGAACAAGCGGTACATCAGGTACTTCTGGTTTATCAGGAGCAACTGGAAGCAGTGGAAGTAGTGGAACATCAGGCAGCTCTGGAGTTAATGGCTTAAACGGAAGTTCTGGAAGTTCTGGGACAAGTGGAACGTCTGGTACAAGCGGTACTTCAGGTACTTCTGGTAGTAGTGGATTAACTGGAACATCGGGCACATCTGGAACAAGCGGAAGCAGTGGTTCATCTGGTTTGACTGGAGGTAGTGGAACATCGGGTACTTCTGGTACTAGCGGAACATCGGGTACTTCTGGTAGCAGTGGTTTAACTGGAGGTAGTGGCACATCAGGTACTTCTGGTAGTAGTGGTTCATCGGGTACTTCTGGTACTTCTGGAACATCAGGTCAAACTGCATTAGCATTCCCTTATAGTGGGTCAGCTGAAATAACTGGTTCATTAATTGTGACAGGTAGTAGTAGAACATTATTAGTTTCAACATCAATTGTAAACAGTACATCTTCAATAGATTTAAATAAAGGTAATTACTTTAGTGCTGGTATTGGTGATAGTACATTAATACTTTTCCAAAACTATAAACCTGGTCAAACTGCTGAAGTACTTGTAACAAATACAATCACAAGCGCATCAGTATATTTCCAAACAGCATCAGTATATTTCCCTTCTGGTTCAGCTTATGTACCTTCAAGACCATCTCAATCATTAGATAAATTAAATGTGGTTGTTGATAATAGTGGAAAACTTTATGTAACACCTGATAAATTATATTCTTTATATACACCTAATTACCCTTCTCCATTTACTGCATCTTATGTTGTAGTAGCAGGAGGTGGTGGAGGTGGATACTTAGGTTCTGCTGGAGGTAGACCAGGTGGAGCTGGAGCTGGTGGATATCGTTCATCATTTGGTACTGAAACTTCTGGTGGAGGTGGTTCAACTGAAACACCTATTTCTATTACTTTAGGAGTAGCTTATACTGTAACTGTTGGAGCAGGTGGTGTATCTCAAACATCAGGTTCTATATCACAATTTAGTTCAATCACATCAACCGGAGGCGGTGGTGGTGGAACATATAATTTAACTGGTGGAGCAGCTGGTGTAGGAGGTTCAGGCGGTGGAGCTGGAGCTGGTAGTTCACAAAATGGAGCAGCAGGTACAGCCAATCAGGGTTATGCTGGTGGAGACAATCCTGGTAATGATACAGGAGCAGCCGGTGGTGGTGGAGCTGGAGCGTTAGGAGGTAATTCAGCTTTTGAACAAGGAGGAACTGGTGGAAATGGTGTTGCATCATTAATAACAGGAACTTCTGTGACTAGAGCCGGTGGGGGTGGAGGTTATGGCCAAACTGGAGGAACTGGAGGAACTGGTGGTGGAGGTAACGGAGGAAGTGGTGGTGGAACTGGACAAGCTGGAACTACAAACACTGGAGGTGGAGGAGGAGGAGAATCTTCTTCAGACCCATATACTGGTGAACCTGGAGGTAGTGGTGTAGTAATCATTAGATACCCATCATCATTAACAGCAACATTCACTGGAGGTGTAACACAAAGTACAACAACATCTGGATTAGCTAAGATAGCTGTAGTAACTGCAGCTGGAGTAAGTGATACTGTAACATTTAGTTAAAATATAAAATAAAAGAATATGGCACATTACGCAATATTAAATGAAGACAACTATGTAAGACAAGTTATAGTTGGAAAGAATGAAGATGAAATAGTATTAGATGAAAATGGTAATGCTATTAATTGGGAAACATATTATGGTGGTAAAAGAACATCATATAATACTAGAAGTGGAGTTCATACTTTAGGTGGAACTCCTTTCAGAAAGAATTATGCAGGAGCTGGTTTCTTCTATGACATGAATAGAGATGCATTTATTCCACCAAAGAGATATCCTTCTTGGGTATTTAATGAGGATAGATGTAATTGGCAAGCTCCAACACCGCATCCTAATGATGGTAATGATTACTATTGGGATGAATTTACAACAAGTTGGAAAGCAATAGATTAGTATGTTTACAATTGATGTAATAAAAAATAACTACAAAAACAAAACAAATTGTTAAATAATAAAAATAGATTAAATATGAATCCAAAACACGTATTAAGTAAAATAATGACTATGCTTTCATTAGAGAAAGAAGAAGTCCTATTCACATATGCTAAGTTAGCTGATGGTACAATCTTAGAATCTCCTACATTTGATGTGGGTGAATCAGTAGAAGTTGTAACTGAAAGTGGAAAATCTCCAGCACCTAACGGAGAGCATGAAATCATTCTTAAAGATACTGAAGGTAATGAGGTAAGAATCAAAATCTTTGTAACTGATGGAAAGATAACTGAAAGAGAAAATGTTGAATTAGAAGGTGAAGTAGAAATTGAAGTAGAGAAATCTGATGAAGTTGCTATGGAATCTATTGCTGGTGAAGACATTGGAGGTGAAGCATCTGGAAATGAAGTAACTGACGAAACTCAACCATTGACTGAAGATATGGGTAAAGTAATGGAAAAATTACAATATCGTATTGAGGAGATGGAAAAGAAAATGCAACAAATGGAAGAAATGTTCCCAAAACCAAATGAGGAAGAAATTTCAGATGTTAAGAAAGCAAAGACAGTTTCTATGGCAGCTGTTAAAGAGGAAGAAGAACTTCCAAAATTAGATGGAGCTCCTATTGAAGAAGCACCAAAAGTAAAAGGAAATTTCGGTAAGAAAGCAGTATCTTCTCAGGGTACATTCTTATCAAAACTATATAAATAAAATAAAAATTAAAATGAGAAAACAACAAAATTTCGCACAACCAACATTCACTCAAGATACATATGCAGGTGAATTTGCTGGTAAGTACATTGCAGCAGCTTTGTTATCAGCTCAAACTTTGGACAACAAGAACATTACTATCATGCCAAACGTGAAGTATAAAGCAGTTATCCAAAAGATTGATGTTAATAGCATTGTAAATGATGCATCATGTAACTTTGTAACTTCAGGTACTGTAGCTCTTTCCGAGAGAATCTTAGAACCAAAAGAATTACAGGTTAACTTAGAATTATGTAAGCAAGAATTCGTAGATAGCTGGGAAGCTTTACAATTGGGCTATAGCGCATTTGATGAGATTCCAAAAGATTTCAACGATTTCTTAATCTCTTATGTAGGTAGTAAAGTAGCACAAGCAACTGAACAATCTATTTGGCAAGGTGTTGCTGCAACTAACGGACAATTCGGAGGATTAGTTCCAGCCTTATCTGCATCAGCAGCAGCAGGTGGAACGGGAGCTGTAATCAAATCTGCACAATCAGGTTCAATTACTTCTACTAACGTTATCACTAAATTAAATGGTTTAGTAGATGCTATCCCTGAAGCAGTTTATGGAAAAGAAGATTTAGTAATCTACGCTCCAACAAACGTTATCAAAGCATACCAAACTGCATTAGGTGGTGGAACAACAGGTGTTAATGGTTACAACAACCAATTAACTGTTGGACAAAAACCATATGATTTCAATGGTATTGAATTAGTATGGTCACCAGGTATGACTTCTTCTTACTTAATTGCAGCACAAAAATCTAACTTATACTTTGGTACAGGTTTGATGAGTGACTACAATGAAGTTAGAGTTTTAGACATGGCTAACATTGATGGCTCGCAGAATTATCGTATCATAATGAGATACACTGCTGGTACACAATTTGGTATCGGTGAGGACATTGTTATCGCAATCCCTAACTAATAAAAGTAAAAAGTGAAAGGGTGAAACTCCCTTTCAAATTAACATTTAAATAAAAACTATTATGGCTTGTAATTTATCAGCTGGAAGACAGGAAGTTTGTAAGGAAAGTATCGGTGGCTTGGCTGGCGTTTACTTCTTAAACTATACAACTGGTTCTTTCACTAAAAATGCATCTGGTGAAGTTACTGCATATCCATCAGCTAGTACTGTGTACTACTATGAATTGAAGGGTAACTCAAGCTATACTGAAACTGTTAATTCATCTCGTGACAATGGTACAACTTTCTTCTCTCAAGAATTAACTCTTAACTTGAAGAAATTGACTAACGAAATGACAACTCAATTGAAGTTGATGGCATATGGTAGACCTCAAATCGCTGTAGCTACAATGAATGGAGATACTTTATTAGTTGGAGAAAACGAAGGAGCAGATGTAACTGCTGGAACTATTCAGGCTGGTGCAGCTATGGGAGACCTATATGGTTATTCTGTAACGTTTACTGGACAGGAGAAGTTACCTGCAGCATTCATATCTGGTTCTACATTTGGTAATCCTTTTGGAGCATTGAGTGGAGCTGGGAAACCAACTATTGTTTACGGAGCTAATAACTAATCAGTATAGATAAAACATTAAAAGGGAGATAACTTCTCCCTTTTTTTATGCCCAATCACTACTTTGTTAGTTAAAGTTGTTAAAGTATTAGATAAAACATACATAAAGACAAGATGTTAGCATTCTATATATCAGGTAGCAATACATTTACTATTCGTACACAACCAACAGGTTCATCATCTCTTACACTAAGGGTGCAGGATATGTACACATTGGTTAATACATCTGCTTCTATAAGTGGATACAAATACAATGCATACGAAAGTATGTTATCTTTTACAGCATCAATAGCATCAGCATCAGTAGGTGATGAGTATAGAGCTACAATTAGTAGTGGGACAAGCAGTATATGGGCAGGTTCAGTACAAGTCTATGCATCACAATCAATTGATAAGCCTGTATATAAAACACAAAACAATCAGTATGTAAGTAACGTAACTGAAAACCAATACATAATATTAGAATAGTATGGCTGATTTAATCAAAAAACAACAAGCATTCTCCGTAGTTAATCTATCACAACAGGATATTCCTATTGTAGTAGAGGATACTAAAACACGATATAGCTGGGTTCCAGTAGGTATAATAGGACCAGATGATTTCTTCCAAAATATTACCGATTCATTTACAACCTCTACAACTAATGCAGCTTGTATAGAAGGTATCTCTGATTTAATCTATGGGAAGGGGCTTTATTCTAAATCTCCTGAACTACAAAAGATTTTAGATAAAGTTATACCACAAGAAGAAATTAAGCGATTAGCGTTCGATTTAAAACTATATGGCAATGGTACTTTGCAAGTATATTGGGATGATACTCATACTAACATTATTAAGTTCTATCATGTGCCTGTACAAAACATTCGTGCTGAAAAAATATATGATAATCCTCGTATAGAGAACTACTACTATTGTACTGATTGGAGTGACCATAAAGCACAAAGAACTAAGAAACTAATTCCAGCATTTGGAACATCAAATGAGAAGATGGAGTTATTATATATTAAAAACTATACGCCAGGTAAATATTACTATTCATTGCCTGATTGGATATCTGCATTACAATTCTCTTATGTAGAAGCTGAGTTATCTAACTTACACATTAACAATATTGAGAATGGTTTCTTACCAGCAATAATGATTAATATGAATAATGGTATTCCAGCTCCTGAAGAAAGAGCTACCATTGAAGATTTGATTGAATCTAAATTTACAGGTACTAGAAACGCTGGTAGATTTATGATATCATTTAATGATGACCCAGAAAGAAAACCTACATTGGATATAATTCAAATAGATAATCTGCATGAAAAATATACATACGTTGCTGAATATGCACAGGATAGAATATTAGTTGCACATAGAATTACATCACCATTGCTATTTGGTATCCGTACTACTAACAATGGATTTAGTTCTCAATCTGAAGAGATGATGACAGCATTCTCTATTCTACAAACAATGACAATACAACCATTTCAGAATGTTATTATAAACTCATTAACAACTGCATTGGCTGATGGTGGTTATGAAGATTCTGAATTATACTTTGAACAATTAACTCCTCTAGCTATTCTATCACAACAGGCAGAAGATACTGGTAAAACAATTGACCAGGTTGCAGATGAAACTGATAAGCAAATGGAAAATCCAGCTACTACTGAAGATGATGGACAAGGAGCAATAGATAACAATACATTGGAAAGCAATGTAGATAAAATAACTAATTAACGATATGGCTTACGCACTTTTTATAACAAGAAATGATATAATTAAGAACACTCCATTGCAGGGTTCAATAGATTCAGATAGACTTCTTCCATTTGTGCGAACTGCGCAAGAGAAGTATATATTAGATTTATTAGGTACAGTTCTTTATTATAAACTACAAGCTGATATAGAAGCTCAAACTGCATTTACAGGATACTATAAGGATTTGATGGATGACCATATTAAGCCAACACTTATATGGTATTCAACGGTAGAGTATCTTCCGTTCTCTGCAGTACAATTTAAGAGTGAAGGAGCGGTTAAGCATAAATCAGACCAAAGTGAAGCAGTTGGTAAAAACGAAGTTGATTACCTATTACAAAAGGCAATGAACAATGCAGATTACTACGCAACACGATTACAAAACTATTTAATTTCTTATTCAAATCAGATACCAGAGTATTTAGAATCCGTAGGAAATCAAACTGAAATATTCCCTAATATGGCCAATGCTTATTTCGGTGGATTACAATTGTAAACAAATTTACATATGTCAACATTTATAGATAATAGTGGGATTAATTATAGTTTATATTACAACGTATTAAACTTCTTTAGTACTATAATGAGTAATCACCCATCAATAGCAAGAGTATCGCAAGGTGATATATACGCTGTTGATATAACTGAATTCCCAGCATATCCATTGGGTAACATAATGATTACAAATGCAAGGTTCGAAGATAGTGTAACGGTATATAGTTGCCAAGTTATAGTAGCTGATAAAGTTAAGGATAAAAATAATGAATCAACTGGTAGAACAAATGAGCAAACTGTTCCATTTTATTTGACAGATGATACAGTAGATATACATGCCAATACTTTGAGCATACTGAACGATTTATTATCTTATACACAATACTCCGCAACTAACTTCGATATTACAGGAGGAATAAGATGTACGGCATTTAAGGACAACTTTGATAATGGATTAGCAGGATGGTCTGCTGATTTTGAATTAACAACACACAACGATAGACCAAGATGTCTATTTAATCTAAACCCATAATGGATACACTTAAAGATGTAGCAGCCAAATATGCGGTAGCTCCATTTAAGGTAGCCCAAACCCTAACTGCAGTTGCTCAATCTTACATAAAGACTGGTGGTAACTTTGGATGGCCTAATCCACCATACCTTACAGGTAATTTATATAGAAGATTTGGTTCATTCAATACGCCAGGTAATATAATGAAAAAGATAGGTAAGGGATACAAACTAACTCTTAACTATGCACCTGATGGAGCAACGTATGGATACTTTGCTGAAACAGGCACTGGAACTCATACAGCTAAAGGGCCTCGTCCATTTGCAAAGAACGCAGCTAACTCAACTGAAGTAAAGAAAACAATAGAGGAATATCAACGTAGTATATTCTTAGGAGTTAGTGAGGAAATTAACAATGAGGTTGGTTTAATATTTGCTAAATTAGGCAATAAAAAATAACCATCACTAACATAATAAAATAAAGTTGTTAAAAGTATAAAGATTTAACAATGCCTATCTCAATAACACAAACACCGGCAACTGCTTCGTTAGCACAATCACCAATTGTGTTTACATTATCAGAATCATCTGGTGTTATATTTAGCTCATCGTTTCAGTACAATGCTGATTTATACTATTGGACTGGTACACCCAATGCTTCTGGTTCATCCAAATATACATTGGTTAAGTATCCTAACACTTCTTTAGTTGGTATATTTGATGTAGGTAGAATTATAAACTCCACACTAACTGATTTAGCACAAACTAATCCATCAAATGTAAAGTTCTTTGCGATAGATGGTTATTATCAATATCAATCATCATCTGCGTTCGTAACTTCATCAAAGGTAAGGTCACAAACTTATAAAGCATTGGATGGTTATGGTATATTTCAGGAAACAATTGGAGAGCAGATATACAATACAACTAATTTCTTTCCATTACTAACGGATGGACCTGCAACACAATCTTATTTCTCAACGAATGTAGGAACATCAGGTGTGTTTGTTGCAGCTAATGGTGGAACATTACAACCAACTTTAATAAAATATACAGGTGATTTAGGTACTGGAAACTTTATCTTATCATCTTCAACATCTACTTCAGGTCAAATACAACAATACCCAATTGGACCTTTACAAAGTGGATTCCCTATATCAGCTAATAGTACTTACTTTACTATACAGCCATTCAATAGTACAACACCATTAGGTTCTCCTATTAGATATGAGATAGCATGTGAGCAGAAGTATCCTAATGTAAGAATAAAATGGAAAAATAGATTTGGACAATTTGACTGGTTTAACTTTAATATGATATCCCGTCAATCTTTCCAAAGTGAAAAGAGAACATATCAACCACAATTAGGTTCGTGGGAATCACCAACTTTATCATATAACCAATATGATAGTTCAACCTTAAACTATATAGCTGATTCAAAGCAAGCTATTAGTGTAAATACGGATTGGATTAGTGAGGATTACAATGAACTATTAAAACAATTAATGGTTAGTGATGAAATATATTGGATATACAATGAGAGTAATGGTGATTTAAGACCTATTACAATAGTAACTAACTCAATTGTATTCAAAACCGGTGTAGTGGATAAAACTATTCAGTACACATTTGACTTTAACTTTGGCCAAGCCTATAAATTAATTATCTAATGGGTGTAACAAGTACGCAAGGATTTGTATTTAGATTAGTAGCAAATGGAACACAATTAGACCTGTTTAAGGATGAAGAAATCAAACTCTCCGATAATGCAACGGGTCTATTTGATATTGGTGTCCTTCCAGCTGATTTCACACGTCAAATCACTGTACCTGGAACTAAAGTTAATAATGCTTTCTTTGAGCATGTATATGATATATCGGTGTATTCACCTGAACTATTCGCAACTAACACAAAAGTTCCTGCTTATTTGGATTTTGGTGGAATTTATTTATCACAAGGTTATTTACAACTTAATAAAGTAAATGTAATTGCAAATAAGTTTATTGACTCATATGAGGTGAGCATCTTTGGTGGATTAAGTTCTTTCAGTAGAGATATCAATAGAAACTTCTTAACTGATTTAACTTCATCATTAGCACAATATAATCACACAGCTTCTCTATCTAACATAACATCAAGTTGGAATGGTAATCTATTCAATGGTGATATAGTTTACCCAATGGCTGAATACGGTCAGAAGCTAATATACAACCCTGAATTTGGACAATTTAGCATAAGTGAACCATCAGGTGGCTTATGTGTGCAAGATTACAAGCCAGCTATTAGAGTTAAAGCAGTATGGGATGCAATATTTGATACATACGGATACTCATATACAGGTTCATTTATGGATTCACCATTTTTGAATAACGTATATATGATATGCAATAATCAATTAAAGTATCCAATAATAAATGGAGCATCTATTGAGGATTATGGCATATTTAAAATAGGACCTATAAGTGGAAGCACTTCAACTGCTATGAGTAATGGAGTTGATTTAGCATTGCCATACTATAACATATTATCTAACCCAAGCTCTTCAATGAGTAGTAGCTTGGAATACAACTTACCAATTAGTAGTAGATTAAGAGGTGAGTTTAATTTAAATTTAAAAACAACTAACTTATCAGCTGGATATGGGATACCGCAATTTACATTGGTAGTTAAAAATCAATCTAATGTAACGGTATCAACAACACCATTGACTGTATTCAACAATTACTTTAAAGATGTATATTATGAATGCGTTTCACAAGGTGTAGATACTCCTACTAAAAAATACACATTAGCACAACAATTTGGTACACAAACATTACCAGCTGGAATCTATAAGTTTTATTTAAAATATACATACTTTGCTGATAATAACTTTACAGTAGAGTTAGACCCGGATGGTGAATTAAAATCATTCTTATCAGTTACTAAAGTTAATCAGGCTGGAGATGGTGCTATAATGAACATTGGAAACAATATGCCATTTGGTACTAATGGAATCAAGCAGATTGATTTTATAAAAGGATTGCAAAAGAAATTCAATTTAGTAATATACCCATCTAAGGTAAATCGTAACCAATTTGTTGTTGAGACATTTAATAATTGGTATAAGCAAGGACAGGTAAAAGACTTTAATAAGTACATAAACTTAGACCAGAAGTTAGAAGTAATTCCAGCTAATAACTTAGCAGTAAATGAACTTAACTTTGGTGATAAGTTAGATATTGATTATGTATCACAACAATTTAGTAAATTAGCAAATAGACCTTATGGAAAGCAATTCTACATTGATACTGAAAACTACTTCTCACAGGGTAAGTTTGAAGTAGAAACTACATTTGCTTCCGCTCCTCTTTTGTATCTTAGTGGAACTGGAGTATCAGGCTCTGCTGACTTTATTACTACAAATAAAATTAGTGTATCTAATGCTGATTATGGTACATATCAATTAGATTGCTTAGGAACGCCATATACAGTACAACAAAAAATTACTACTGCAACATTGTTAAATACGGTAGGAGTTCCTACTACTAACTTTGGACCTAATATAAATGTAATTGTTAGATATACATATACTCCTTGCTACGGAAGTCCAACTAGTGTAGAATATAGTGTTGTAATACCATATGGTGCATCTCAAGGTGATTACATATATGATAGTTATAGAGTAGTAGATTGTGGATTATTTAATTGTGTACCTGAAACTTATACAATAGATTGTGTTGCTTCTATAAGTGGACAAAACGGATTAACATTATACGCATCATCATCAATAGCAGCTTGTTAAAATATGGCAACTAAACAAAAAATATATATTCCTTCGTTCATAAGTGACCAACTTTATGCACCTAGTCGAGTATTACCTCATATATATTTTTATAATGGGCCTAAGGATTGTGAATCTTATTTCATACAAACAGGCAGTTTAGCAGTATCACAAAGTGTATTTCCATACTTTGATAATTATAGTGGACAACAAACTACAACAGGTTCTTTATCACTTCTTTTTTATAATGAAAATGCAGTTTATGGAGATGCTCCAACAGCTTCTCTTTATACTGAATATTGGGAGAAGTATATAACTCTTTTATATAACCCTAGAACACGTTTAATTAACGCATCAGCGATTATTCCTTTATCAGAGTACTTCGATATGGAATTGAATGATATCGTTCAATTTAGGGGCAACTATTACCACCTACGTGCAATCAATGATTACAACCTTACTAATGGTGAGTGTTCTATTCAGCTATTAGGTCCTGTATTAGATAATTCTATTACATTACAGCCATTACCTACTTCTACAAGTACTTCAACAACATCTACTACTACATTAAACCCATGCGTTCTTAATGTTGAATATATAATTGTAGCAGGTGGTGGAGCTGGAGGAGCCGGTGGTGGAGGTGGAAGCGCAAGATTTAATGGAACAGGTGGAGGCGGTGGTGGCGGAGGATTTATATCAGGTTCAACTGTACTTTCAAATGGAAGTTATTTAGCACAAGTTGGTAATGGTGGAAATACTACATCAGGCAATGGACTTAATGGACAAACATCATCATTCTTAGGACAAACATCAATTGGTGGTGGGGGTGGTGCTGCAGCTGGTGATAGGGATATAACACAATGCCAAAATACTGGTTCTACCGGTGGTTCTGGTGGTGGTTCTAGTTCTTGGATTGTATATTGGGGATGTGCAGTAACGGGTGGTTTAGGAACATTAGGTCAAGGATTTAATGGTGGAATTACCGCAGGTGGTGGAGCAGGTGGAGCTGCAATTAGTACAAATCCTGGTCCTTCAATTAATTGGGTTAGTGGAAGTTATTCACCTGGTGGACCTTCCGCTGGTGGTATTGTAAGTGCTTCTGTTGCTGGGGCTGGTGGTAAGGGTGGAAACTACTTTGGTGCACCTGGTGGAACAGGTCCTTCAAATGGTCAAGCTGGTGTTGTTTTACTTAGATATTTAGGAGTACCAAAAGCAACAGGAGGTACAATAACTCAAAATGGTGGATATACTTATCATACATTTACTGATAGACAATCTTTAAATGTAGAATTATGTATTACATCTACATCTACAACAACTGTAGCACCAACAACTACTTCTACTTCAACAACTGTAGCACCAACAACTACAACAACAACTCAGGCATTAACAACTTCAACAACTACGCAAGCTAGTACTACATCTACTTCAACAACTACGCAAGCTAGTACTACATCTACTTCAACAACTACGTTGCCAAGTACAACTACAACAACAACTATATTACCAACAACAACTACAACAACAATTGCTGGTAGTACTACTACAACTACAACTTGTGGTGTATTGGCAATTGATTACTTAGTAGTAGCTGGTGGTGGAGGTTCTGGTGCAGATGTTGCTGGTGGTGGAGGAGCAGGTGGATTTAAATCTGGTTCAACATCTATACTTCCATCATCAATTAATATTACAATAGGTAATGGAGGAGCTGCTCAAACTAATGGACAAAATACATCAGCAATAGGTACATACTTTAGTATAACTTCAACTGGTGGAGGAGCCGGAGGAACTAATACTGGATTAGGTTCTAATGGAGGCTCTGGTGGAGGAGCTGGTGGAACTGCAGCAGTTGCTGGTGGGTTAGGAGTTATTGGAGAAGGTAAAAATGGTGGAAGCGGTTCTAATTTTAATGGAGCTGGTGGAGGTGGTGGAGCTTTAACAAATGGTGTACCAGGTGGTGGTGGAGGCATTACTGGTGGAACAGGTGGTTCGGGTTCTTTATGGTTAGATGGTTTAAGATACGCTGGTGGTGGTGGTGGTGGTGGAATAGATGCTAACGCAGGTGGATTGGGTGGACCAGGTGGTGGTGGAAATGGAGGTAATTCATTCAATTCACCAACAGGTTCAGCAGGTACACCTAACACCGGGGGTGGTGGCGGTGGTGATTTCTCTGGTAAAGCTGGTGGAAGCGGTATTGTTAAGTTTAGATACTTAGGAACTCCTGTAGCAAGTGGTGGAACTATAACTCAAAGTGGAGGATATACTTATCACTCATTTACTGGAAGTGGAACATTTGTTTATAGTTGCCCAACAACAACTACTACAACATCAGGTCCTACAACTACTACAACTGCGGCTAGTACTACATCTACTTCAACAACTACGTTACCAAGTACAACTACAACTACAACTGCAGCTAGTACAACTACAACTACAACTGCTGCACCAACAAGTAGTACAACAACTACAACGTTACCATCTACTACCACAACAACAACTGCGGCTAGTACAACTACAACTACCACAGCTGCACCAACAAGTAGTACTACTACAACAACTGCAGCACCAACAAGTACTACATCAACATCGACTAGTACTTCAACAACTACTGCAGCTAGTACTTCAACAACTACGCAGATTTTTACTTACACTGGACAATTTTGGACTTGTAATGGTGGAACTTGTGAATACAATCCGTTTGGACCAACAGCATATGTTAGAACTACTGTAGCATTAACATTAGAAAAGTATTATAGAGCTTCTAATGGTGATTTAATTTATATACAATCAGTAGGAGCAGCTAGTTCACCTACTAATTATGTAATGGTAAACGAAGCTTTCAATTGTGATAATCTTTGTACACTTACTACAACATCTACTACAACACAGGCATCAACTACTACTTCTACTACTACAATAGTACCTACAAGTACAACATCAACTACTACAACGGCAAGTTTTACTTACAACGCTGATTATTATTTTTGTAGTGAAGGTAATTGTGTATTATCTGGTAATACTAATATAATAACTTATTCACCTTTAACTTTATTTACTTTTTATAAAGATGGTGGAATATTATATCACCCAATTGGAAGTGCTGGTGGACCACCTACCATTACAGTTACACCAACACAAAGTTCTGTGACTTGTAGTACTTTATGTCCTCAACCAACATCAACTACTACTACAATATTACCTACTACTACAACGACAAGTACTAGTACAACTACAACTGCAGCACCTACTACTACTTCTACTACAACAATATTACCAACAACAACAACTACTACAATAGCATACAATTTCTATGGTGTAGATGAGTATGTTTGTTCAAATGGGCTTTGTGAATATTTTAGTACTGTTTATATTCAAAACCCAGTACCATTAACTAATTTAAAATGGTATAAAGATGTAGCATTAGGTAGAATATTCTTAATTGATACTTCTTACATACCATACGCTCCTTACATAACAACTAACTTAACTGGAGCTGGTGCGAATGATTGCCAAACGGTAGCAAATTGTCCTCAACCAACAAGCACAACTTCTACAACAACATTGGCTGGTACTACGACAAGTACTACTACGTTACCTGGTACTACAACAACTACAACTTATAGTGGTCCATCAACTACTACAACAACTACAACTGCAGGACCAACTACAACAACAACTACGTTGCCAATTACTACTACAACAACAACTGCAGCTAGTACAACAACAACAACTATATTACCAACTACAACAACTACTACAACTAGTGGACCAACAACTACTACAACTGCAGCTAGTACTACAACAACAACATTAGGTTGCCAAACTTTGACATACCCTACTGATTTTAGTATTAGTGGACCAACACAAAATATATACACAGGTCAATCAGCTGATTACACATTTAACATGAATAGTACAAATCCGTTAGACTATCCTGTTACAATGTCAATGCAGTTTGCTGGAGCATATATTACCTCAATTGAAACATATCCATCAACTCTTATATTATGGAGTGCACCTGGTGTGTTAGCACCTGGCCGTGATAATGTAAGAACTTTGAAATGGGATAATCCTTATATTGTAAGTGGCCAATATGGATTTATTAGAATAGGCGTTAAAAACGCTTGTACTGATACATTAAGTACTCCTGATTATTTATATGTAACTGGTTCGGTAATTTCAACATCTACATCTACTACTACGTTACCAAGCACTACTACTACAACAAGTACTACAACAGCAGCACCTGTTTATTACTATTACGCATTGAGTACTTGTTCTGGACAACCATCTGGTATAGCAGTTGGTAGAAGTTTATCATCATCGTATGGTACGGCAGTATTCTTAATTGGTGGAATATGTTTCCAATCTAATGGTATTACTTCAGGCCCAAGCTACGATGTTAATTTAGATTCATATCCAATAGTTAGTGGAGGATGTAGTGATGTAGCTTGTATTGGAACAACTACTTCAACAACTACTTTAGCACCAACTACTACAACTACAACGTTACTACTAACTGCTAATGGAACTTATGTATGTTCATTAGGAACTTCTTGTAATGGAGAATTTAACATATCATCAGTAGCTGGTGGAAGTGGAGCACCATACCAAACATCATATGTAGTAACAGGAAACCCTGCTTCATATAATAATTATCCTGCAACCAATTCATATATTAATTTATGTGGTGGAACATCTTATACATTTTGTTTGAAAGGTAGTGCTGGAGATACTCGTTGTGCAGCACCTGATACTCAATGTTCTTATACAACTACTACTACAACTGCTGCACCTACAACAACATCTACAACTACAATAGTGTATAGTGGATTAACTTTATGTGGTGCTGCTACTGAAGATTATTACTACACAGGACAAATATCTTCCGGTAATTATTTATTTAGTGGAGGTGGTTTTTGTTATGTATCATCTGGAACAATAGGTTCAATAAGTGGTAAAAGTGAAGTCTTTGGTACAATAAATGGATGTACTTGTCCATAGTATAATACAAATACCAGTTGGTTTGTTAAATTAATAACAAACAATAAACAACTGTTATGAGAAAACTACGATTCGTATGTGCTCAACCTGCTATTCCTTATTACACTTGGCAGGTTGAGGTAATGTTAAACAATTTCATGCAAATGGGTATCAATTTAAATAATATTGATATCGTATGCTGGCAACAAAATGATGAACTGCCTGAAGAATGGAGTAAACTAGCTAACAACTATGCAGCTAGATTCTTTTTTTATAGGGATACTAGAGAAACGCATCATTATATTTCATCAATTCGTCCTAATATCTTAAAGCAACATTGGAAAGCTCATCCTTATCTTAAAGATGATGCCATATTCTATCACGATTGCGATATTGTATTTACCAAAAACATAAAGGAATGGATAACGGATGAGATGATAAGTGATGATAAATGGTATGGTTCGGATACTAGATGGTACATATCACACTCTTATATCAAATCTAAAGGTGATGATGTAATACAAAAGATGTGTAAGTTAATGGAATTGCCTGAAACACTTATTGAAGGTAATGAGCTAAACGCAATTGGTGCACAATATCTAATGAAAGGTATTGATTATGATTATTGGGATAGAGTAGAATCAGATTCAGAATTGCTATTCAAAGAGATTACCGAACAATGTAATGCAAAAGTAAAAGAAGACCCAACGCATCATCCATTACAAATATGGTGTGCAGATATGTGGGCAGTATTATGGGGAGGTTGGAGATTAGGACATGAAACAGTATGTCATCCTAACTTTGAATTTAGTTGGGCAACGTCTGGTATAGATGATTATTACAAAATGAACATCATGCATAACGCAGGTGTAACTAACTCAACTTCAGGTATGTTCTATAAAGCAGAATATATGAATAAGTTACCATACAATGAAAAATTAGAATTAACCGATACAACAACAAGCTATTTGTATTGGAAATGGATTGAAGAAACAGCTAAAAAATCAGTACTACTATAATATGCCATATTCATACGGAGATTACAAAAATGAGGTTATACATCATATAATCGAACATACATCAGAATACTCAAAGATATTAGATGTAGGACCAGGAGCAGGAACTTATGGTTCTTCCTTAAAACACTTAGATGTGGAAGCATTAGAAATATTTGAACCATACATTCAAATGTTTAAATTAGAAGAGATATATAAAAAGATATACATTGGAGATATAAGAGAGTTTGATATCGAAGCATACGATTACATAATATTAGGAGATGTGTTAGAGCATCTTACACAAAATGAAGCAACACAAGTTCTGAATAGAATGTGGAATAAAAAGGTAATGGTTGCAGTTCCTTACCTATTTGAGCAAGGAGAAGAGATGGGTAACATATACGAAACTCACCATCAGCCAGATTTGACAGATGAATTAGTACAAAGTAGATACGGATTAAAACCATTATACACAAACGAAAGATATGGATACTACATCAACTACTAACTTTAAGGTTGTAATAAACAATAGAAACCGGCTAACTACTACAAAAAAGCTAGTTGAAGACCTGTTGGAAAGGAATACAAAACAAATAATAATAATAGATAATGAATCAACATATCCTCCTTTGCTTGACTGGTATGATAAAGTTCCAAAAGAAGTTGAAGTATTACGTTATCACAACGAAGGCCATTTGGCTTTATTTGGCACAGGTTTAGTTAATAGAATAGAAGAGGATTGGTGTTTTTATACTGATTCAGATATCCAACTTAATCCAAATATGCCAAAAGATTATCAGCAGATAATGCTTGATTTGGGGTTAAAGTATGGTATGGATAAGATATCACTTGCATTAGATATATCAGATTTACCTGATTGGTATATGTTCAAAGACCAGGTTATCCGTAATGAGGGTAGATGGTGGTTAGATGAAGTAGAGAAGAATGTTTATAGAGCAGATACGGATACTACATTCTCACTAAATAAAAAGGTAGACCAATTTCCTAGCCTAAGAATGGCTGGAGAATTTACATCTAAACACATGCCTTGGTATTTGGATTTGGACAACATAGATGAAGAAGAGCAATATTACTTAGATAATTGTGCAGATAATAAATTGACACAATACACAAAACAACACAAAATAAAAAAAGAACTATGAAAAAAGTAAGTTTCGTTTGTACAACATATAGAAGATTCCATTGCGTAAGCAGAATATTAGCACAATTTAATGCACAAACATATCCAAATAAAGAACTAATTATATTCAATACGGATGAGGAGTATCCTTATGTATTAGCTACACCGCAATATAATGTCATAGTTGTAAACAATGGTATAGATTATCAAACAGGTGAACCATATTTAAATAGAGGTTACATATGTAGAGATGCAGTAACTCATGCAACAGGTGATTACTTTATGTTAGCTGATGATGATGATATCTACTTACCTTATCATTTAGAGCAGGCAGTAAATGGCATAGAAGAATTAGGAACTGATGCTTGGAAGCCTGAACAATCTTTCTTTGCTACGCAAGATAAATTGGAATTAACAATGAATACTTTGGAAGCATCGGTGATTGTAAAGATGGAACGTATTAGAGAGATAGGTTTCCGTTCAGATGTAACTGGATACGAAGGATTAAGCTGGTACACACAATTAAGAGATGAAAGACAATTAGATGAACACAATACAAAGTACGTTCCATCTTATTGTTTTAATTGGGGAGACCCGCATGAAATAGCTGGACATAAGCAAAGTGGTAATATTGATTCACCAACTAACTTTGAAGACCATAAGGATGCTTCGTTAGATGTGGCAAAGTCTCCACTTGTTGAATTATCTGCTGATGAATTAAGTATTGTATATAATCCATATTTTGAGTGGCTTAAATCAAAGAAATCAGAGTTAAATGCTGAACAATACGATAGGTACATCACTAACAAATGGGATTAAAAATGTTAAAGTAGTAATGATAAAAAATATATTAATTCTTTTAAACGAAGACCAGTTATACGGAGTATCAAAGAATATTGATATTGCAAAAGGCATGTATAAGTTTCCTCATAATTTCAGAGAGCTAAAACTTATACTAAAACGTATTTGGAAAAGTAAATAACGATGGCTGAGAATACTACAACCTATACAGCTATAATTGAAGCTGAAGTAACAGGTGGTGAAGATGTTAAAAAATTAGGTGATGATACTCAAGAAACTGAAGTAAAGTTTAAATCTCTAAAGACACAAATTAGAGAAACAACTATTGCTTTACAAAAATTAGAAGATGAAGGTAAATCAACAGGTAAAGAATTTGAAGACCTAAGAGCTAAGTTAGATGATTTAAATGATACGCAAGATAGAGCAAGATTTAGAGCAGGACAACTTGATGACCAGCTATCAGCTTTACCCGGTCCTATTGGGCAAGCTGGTTCGGCTTTTAAAACATTTAATGATTCTATAAATCAATTCGGTAAAACACTTACCATATCATTAGGTATAGTTGGATTATTAGTAGCAGCATTCTTTGCTATTAAAGACGCATTAAGTAAAACTGAAGAAGGTACTGCACTATTATCACAAGCCACTACGGCATTAAATAAGGTAATGGCGCCATTCTTTGCTTTATTGGAAGCAGTTGGTACGGCAGTATTACCTATATTAATAAAAGGTTTAGATGCATTAGGTTCAGTTATTAATAAAGTAGCTGGATTCTTTGGTGTTAAAGCAAGTAAGATAAATGAAGTAACCAAATCATTAGAAAAGAATAATGAGTATGCTAATAAAATTGCTGAAGAGGAAAAGAAAAGAGCAGATGCAGCAAAAGCATTAGCCGATAAAGCACAAGCTGAAAAGGAAAAGAGAGATGCAGCTGCAAAAGCTAAGAGAGAAAAAGCAGAAGCAGAGCAGAAGAAAAGAGATGAAGAACGTAAAAAGAATGTAGAAGCAGCACAAAAAGTACAAATAGAAAATTATCTATCTACATTAGAAGCTAGAGATAAGGAACTATTCATAAGAGGTCAGAAACTACAAGAGGATTTATTAGCATTAGAGAAAGCTGGATTTAAAGATAAGACAGGTGCATTAGAAGCATTTCGTATAGAAGAAGCAGCAATCAACAAAAAGTTTGATGATGAAGCTCAAAAGAAAATAGATGAGGAGAAGAAGAAGAAAGAGGAGGAGGATAAAGCAAAAGCTGAAGAGGATAAAAAGAAAGCTGAAGAGAAACTAAAAGCAGAATCGCAGGCAAGAGCTGATAAAGGATTACTACTTCAATCTGAATTTGATTTGGATAAAGCTAATAATCAGGCAACATTCCAAGACGAATTAGATTTATTTGATAGAACTCGTCAATTAGGTAAAGAAGAATTAGAAGCACAAAAAGCATCAGCAGATGCAATTACAGCATATGAGAATGAAACTGCTGCAGCTAGAATACAATTAGAGAAAGCACAACAAGCTGCTAAGTTATCTATTATAGCAGATGCATTAGGTTCAGTTGCTGATTTGGTTGGTAAGGATACTGCAGCTGGTAAAGCCCTAGCAGTAGGACAAGCAATCATAAATACATACTTAGGTGCAACTGCAGCATTAGCATCATCACCACCTCCATTTAACTTTATTGCCGCAGGTGCTACCATAGCAGCTGGTTTAGTAAATGTTAAAAAGATATTAGAAACTCCATTGCCTGGCGCACCTGCTGGTAGTGGTGGTGGAAGTAGAGGTTCAGTTACATTACCAACTGCACCATCGTTACCACAAATAAATGCACCACAAATAGGAGGAACACAACCTGCTACACCTGGCGCTCAGATAGCATCCACATTAGCTGGGGCAACTGATAAACCTATAAAAGCATATGTCGTTAGTGGAGATGTATCATCGCAACAAGCGTTAGATAGAAGAACATCAAAGGCAGCAACCTTTTAGATAAAAGTAAACAAAATTGTTAAAGTAATATGATATACGAATTAGTAATAGATGATGAAAATATAGATGAGGTTTTTGCAATCTCACTAGTTAAATCTCCAGCTATTGAAAGTAACTTCGTTTACTTTGATAAGGAAGTTGTACAATTTGCAGCTGTAAATGATGAGAAGAGATTGGTGATGGGTCCTATCTTAATACCTGATAAGAAGATTATGCGGGTAGATGGTGAGGGAATGCCATACGAAGTATTTTTTAAGCCTGACACCATAAAGAGATTATCGGAAATGTATTTGGAAAACAAATATACTGATAAGGCAACATTAGAACATAAGGATAAAATAAGTGGAGTAACATTAGTTGAGAGTTGGGTTAAAGAATCGGTAACAAAAGATAAATCGGTATTGTATGGCTTAAACGTTCCAGTAGGTACATGGTTAGGTACATTCAAAATAAACAACGATGAGATTTGGAATGATTACATTAAAGAAGGTAAAGTTCAGGGATTCTCAATCGAAGGACTATTTGGGCATAACTTAGTATCTGCAGCAAAAGAAGGTGAACTATACCTTAGTAAAGAGATAAGCGATTTAAGCGAACAGGAAGCGGCAATGGTGTTAAGTAAAATTAAAGCTATGTTTGAATCTTATGCTGATTATGGTGAAGATATTAAGAACAACGCAAAGAGAGGAATTGAATTAAACGAAAAGAATAACAATAAATGTGCAACTCAAACAGGTAAAGTTAGAGCACAACAATTGGCAGATGGTGAAGCAATATCAGTAGATACAATCAAAAGAATGTATTCCTATTTAAGTAGAGCTGAAACATACTACGATGAAACTGATATGAATGCCTGTGGTACAATATCATACCTACTATGGGGTGGTAAATCAGCCCTAAGTTGGAGTAAAAACAAATTAAAAGAATTAGGTGTATTAGAAGATGCAGAAGCACAACCATCAATAGCATCTACATACCCTGGTGAATCAGCAAGTGGAAGTATTGCTCCTGCATTGTTAGCAGCAGAAGGATGTCCTGAAGCAACTCATAATATAGCAGTAAATTTAAAAGGAAGACAAAACGCAATTGATACTGCACATTACGGTCCACTTAATCCAAATGAACCAAACGAACCATATTGGAAAGCAAAAGCTGATATGTTTGGAAGTTCAATTGAAGAAGCTAAAAAAGCATTATGTGGTAATTGTTCATTCTTTGTACAAACTCCACAAATATTAGATTGTATTGCAGGGGGTATAAATGATACAAACGAATGGGATACTATTGATGCTGGTGATTTAGGTTATTGTGAGGCATTTGATTTTAAATGTGCAGCAAGTAGAACTTGTGATGCATGGGTTGTTGGAGGACCTATAACAAAATTAGCTGGAGAGTTGATATCATTTGATTATGATGAAACACTAACTACACCAAAAGGAATGGATTTAGCTAAGAAAGCAATTGAAAATGGAAGTGATGTTTATATCATTAGTGCAAGTGGAAATAAAGAAAGATTATTAACAAGAGCTGATGAGTTAGGTATTCCACATTCAAAAGTATTTGCAACTGGAAGTAATAAAGCTAAGATTGAAAAGATAAAAGAATTAAGAATTATAAAACATTATGATAATAATGCTGATGTAATTAAAGATTTAGGTAAAATAGGTGAATTAATATGAAAAATCCATTCTTTAAACATTTAGAACATTTTGCTAAGAGAACTGAAATAAGTTATTCTCAAATGGAGGATATGCTATTCAAAGCAAATGGTGCATGGTATAGAGAGTTTAAGATATTCTCTCAAAAATTAGATGGTAGATACATCAAAAGAAATATGTATTCAGTATCAGGTCCAAGCGGTAATGTGAAATATGATTACTATGGTAGAGGATATATGATATTCTATGATAACACTAAAGGTGGGTATCGTACTATTGTATTAAGTAATGTGACAAAGGTAATAAAAGATGGAGTTACCTTTTATGTAAGGTGATACATTTGTCTATACCTATCTTCATAGTTTAATATATTACGAATTATATTCTCTTCTATATTAAGCTTTCTAGCCATAGCAAGTATTCCATTACTTCTACTACAACGTGGTTCGTAATTATCTAATATATACTTTATTATTTCAGCTGATATTTGATTTGATTTTCTAAATTCAGGCATTTGACCTGTTTCCAAATAATGTTTTTTGGCATTGTAATAGTAAATATTCAACCTATTATGAGCATCGGTAACAATCTTTTTCCATCTTGCATCAGTATATTTATAATCTAAACCCAATCGTTTAGCTATATCTGCTTGGAAGAACTTACGATTGAAATCTTCTATTTCATCCATCTCATAAAAGTATTCTAATGATATGTGACCAATCATAATATTAAGTTCACTTGTCATTATCTCATGCATATTATCTTGCAAATACGGAATTAACTTTGAAATAAAATCAGCATTAAGATTTTTATTATCCGTATCTGAATTATCTTCTTCCAAATCCATACCATCATCACCCCAGCTATCTATATACAATTCCCTTTTTATCTCTTTGTAATTTGCTGTTGCGTTTTGAAAATAATAGTTTCTTGCAATAATAGTAAAGTAAGAGAATGCTTTTCCCTTTTCTCCTTTAAATTTTGCTATCTGGTCTAACATCCATACAACACAATCCATCATAGCATCTCTTGGTTCACCCATATAAGATATTTTATATTTGTTGTAAACAACTTCAGCTATCTTATAGAATGGTTTATATATGTGTTGTGTAAATATTCTATCTCTTTCAGAATAGTCCGTGGACTTGTTATATGCATTTATAGCATCTTCAGTTTCTTGGGTAAAATATTGTTTTGATTTTGGTTTTCTTCCTCTTGGCATGTGTAACTTTCTTTACTATATAACAAACTCAAATTGTTATATTACAAAGATACAAAAAATATTTAACAAATCCAAATATGCCAATTCCAAATCCATCCGCATCTGAAACTCAAAACGATTACGTTGGGAGATGCATGAGTGAAATAAGTGGAGAGTATCCACAAGAACAAGCAGTTGCTATTTGTATATCTACATACCAAAAGCAAACAATGAGTAAATCTAAACAACAAAGAGTAGCTGATAAGATGGCTGCTATTGATTTGTTAGCAGGATTAGAAGACGCCTGTTGGACAGGATATGAAGCAATTGGTACAAAGATATTAAACGGAAAAGAAGTTCCTAATTGTGTTCCCATAAAAGATTAATCTTTAGTTTGTAATAATTAGAAACCCAGCTGATACTTTTGGCTGGGTTTTTTGTGTTTTCAAACATGGTAAAATAACACCATAAGTTGGTAAAATACCATTTGTTTATTCCAATATTTTTACTTATCTTTACATTGTTGATGAGGTTATCAACACTAAACAAACAAATAAAAATGACAGAAAGTACATTTAATGGAGTAGTATTAGATACTAGCTCTTTACTAACAACAAACCTTGAGGTAACAACACATTATGCCGGTTGTTATATTAATCGTTTAATGTTAATCAAATCACTTAAAACAGGTAAAATTACTAAAGCAGTAATGTATATTGATAATGATGCTACTGAATTTAAGAAAGGATTACCATTAGGCTCTTACTTAAGATTTTTTACTAACGATGTAAAAGTATATAGATTTAAAAATAATTCATAAAACATTAGGATATATCAAAAATATTTCGTACATTTATTATATAATTAATTAACACATAAACACATAAACTCTTAAAAAAATGGAAAATTCAGTAAAAGATTTGTATCAGTTTTTGCTTGACGGTATTAACGAAGCTAACAATAGTTTAGCAACAGAAGAATACCTATTAAATTATTGGAATAATCAATATGAAGATGAACATCAGGTTAATTTGATTTTAAATTTTAATAATAAAATTGCATCATTAAAATTTAGATTAGAGTGGTTAGAAACTCAATTAACTTCTGTAAGAGAAACTTATGGAAAAAAATAATTAATAAACCCCTACAAAAATGAAAAATTTAAAAACAAAACTTACTGTTACTGAATTTTATTGTCAAACTTATGATAACATAAAATCAATGTTAGAGCGTGAAAGATTGTGGTTAGAAAGTGGAAGTTGTAGTGATATCCAAACTCAACATCGTTTGGTTTCTAATTTAGAAGGAGCACTAGCTATCTTCCTGCGGTATCAACCTATTGATTTGTGTACTAAAAAATAATCAATAAAACATTAGTAATTTTAAATTTTAAACAACATAAACAAATTTAATAAATAAGTTATGATAAAGAAAAGAAAATTAGTATTTGATAAGACTACATACACAATTGAAATTCAAGGTTATAATGGTGATTCATTTAACTGGGCACAAACCTTTTACATCTACATTGATAAAGTATTTAGTGGATACGCATTAGTTGCGAAAAATAAAGGATTATCAGGCCCTACTACCTATACTTTGTACAAAGCTGGTAATGTAGTTAGAAAAATTGGTATGGATAATATGTACCTACCATTTAATATTGTATTAGATACAATTAAAGCAGTTGATAACGATATAAACAAATAATTAACAAAAAATTAGGATATATCAATTTTTTTACTTATATTTACAATGTACTTCAATAGTGAGGTACATAACATAAACAAATAAAACAATGGCTAATTTAGTAGAAGATTACAACAACGAACAATTTCAAGAAATGATTACTGATTTAACTTCAGCAACAAATGAACTCTATCATAATAGTATTCATGGTTTTGAAGATGCTGATTTACAATGTGTAGAAGATATGCTTTATGATGTAGAGCAAAATATTGATACATTAAACAACATAGTTAATCAATTAAAAAGAAGAATTATGTTTAATGAAATGGATAAGAACAACAAAAAGTTTCAAGCATTTGTTGAAAAAGAACTTAAAAAATAATTTATGGGTAATTTTATAGAATACCTACTGATTTTATTGGTAGGTATTTTTGTATCTTATTTAGAATGATTATAAATTACACAAATTACATGCTACTTTTAACGTTTGGGATTTTAGCATGCTATTTATACATACAAACAAATAAACTATGGCAAAGGAATCAAAAGGTATATTAATAATGAATAATTGGTTTGATTTGATGATTGATATATTAACACCAGAACAAACTATTGAATTATTAAAACTTATAAGAGCAAAAAAAGATAAAGTTAATTATGAAACTACTGATGTTGAAGTAAAAACACATTGGTTTCATATGCAACATAATGTTCAATCAAGCATTGAAACATATGCTAAATTATCTGGAATTAGAAGTGAAAATGGTAAAAAAGGTGGAGCAAAACCTGGTAATCAAAATGCTAGTAAGAATTATAAAAACAACCAAAACAACCAAAACAACCAAAAACAACCAAAACAAGCTATGGATAAGGAGAAGGATAAGGATACTTATCCTGCGGATAAGAGTAGTGATTTAATTACATCTTTAGATGATGTAATTTCATCACAAGAGCAATTAGGTATATTAGAATTATTTAATAATTAAACAAACAATAAAATGGAAAATTATATTAAACAAAATAGTAAAGTATTTGGACAAATGATTTATGATATTATAGATTCAGTTCCAGAAAATAAATGGAGAAATCAAGAACATAAAAAAGAATTTAAATATATAACCACAGCTGATTATATTAGATTTTTATATGATTTAGGTTTTTTATATATTGATTCATTTAATAAATTAAATAAACAGTATAAGTTTATGATAAAACTAACTACATTATGTGATAGATATAAAAAAATAGGTAATGAATGTTTTGAAGATAAATCAGAACATTTATTAAATTTAATTGTAGATAATATGAAAGATTGGATTCAGACTGATTTAGATTTAGAATTAAAAAAGCAAGAAAGAGAACACTATATAAAGATTGCTTTTAATAAAGAAGAAAACCCACATCAGTTAATGGCAGGTAGAAATGCACAACTTAAACAACAAGCCCTTTATAATATTAAAAATAATTTAGGATAATTCAGGAATATTTCGTATCTTTGTAAAACATAATTAAAAATGGAAGAGAATATAAATAAAGCATTAGAAGAAGCTAGATTACAGAATGAAGCAAAGAATGAACTCTACAAGCAAATGGATGAGTTCTTTAATAAAAACTTTATAATAGATGAAAACGGACAAATTAAAGAAAAACAAAATGATGAATCTGAATCAGCTTCTTGATACAAGAATTGTAAACTTAGAAGCAAATGAATTAGAGTGGATGATGGACCATGCTACCTTTGGTGAGATGGCAGAGTATCTTAGAGAAGAACATCAGCACCTTAGAGCTTTATTTGCGGAAATGATTTATGAAATTAATACAATGGAGATGCTAAACTTTATCGGTAAAGATGATGATGAAGTTCAGTAACATTGTTAAAGATATGTGTAGTACGGTTACTGCCATTACCGTACACATTAGGGGCAGGATGACCGCTAAGATTTGTTTGTTCTTATATTCCTATATACAGCGCCTGCCCCGCAGTTCTTATAATAAAGGGATGCTTCTATGAGGCATCCTTTTTATTGCTTTTTTAAAAATCTAATACTTATAGTAGGGTTCACCCACTAACTTAAACAAACAAACAAATGGCATTTACAATTAAACCAATTACTCAAATCCCAGATTACTTTATCACTAATACAGGTCAAGTATTCTCAACACGCATATCTCCACGTTATAATAAAGTTGGTAACTTGAGAGAGGTAAGACCTAAACTAACTAAAGGTGGCTATCTTTACATTGGTGGTTATTCAGGCAAAGGGGCAGATAAGAAGAGAAATTGGTTAAGGATACATAGAGTGGTTTATCAGGAGTTCGTTGGACCTATACCCCAAGGAATGGAAATTGACCACATTAATAATATAAAGACTGATAACAAAATAGAGAACTTACAAATGCTGACTAAGAAAGATAATATCAGAAAGTGGCATTATGTAGATAAACAAATAAGAAATGCTAAAAAGAATAAAGTTGGGTGATTGTGTAGAATTTTTAATAGATTTATTCACACTAGGATACGGAAAGAGGATATCAGAATGGATAGCAATAGATGTATTAGGATATCAGAGCTGTGGCTGTTGCCAAAGAAAGGAATGGTTAAATAAACTAACAAACCCTGAATACGATGGGGAATGTAATCAAATAAAATTGTTTTAAATATGAAAGTTATAGATTATAAAGAATTTCCAATAAATGTAATAATGGAAAGTCAAGAAGGATTCAAAGATGTGATTAGATTCAGATTAATTTTAGAAGATGATGGAGAAGCACTATGGTTTGGAGCAAATGCAGAAGGTGGTTGCTACGCATTAATAAACTCTAATGATGAATACCATTTCCAACCATTTACATTATCAACAGAGATAGTGACAAACATAATACAATTTAAACAAAAGTATGGAAGAAAATAAATATCACCCATTTAGTGAAGAAGAGTATAAGAACCTAAGTAATGAATTAGCAGGTATTGGTTCTAATCTACCTACGCATTTGGCTTCATTCTTCTGGCCAATATGTAATAGATTAAGAAGAGTGGTAACACCTCAACCCTGCACCTGTGCATCATCCGGCGGACTTTGGAAAGCATGCATAGATGAGTTAAAAGAATTTGTTAAACGTATTGAAGAAAGTGAATAAAGAAGATGAGAATAGAATACGATTAAAGAATTTGTACAATGAATCACACAAATGGTTAATGTCTGTCTCATACAATACTACTAAGGATAGAACGCAAGCTGAAGAACTGGTATCGGATGTATATCTTTACCTTGCTGAAAAGGTTAATACTAAACTATGGTGGGGAGAAACAAGCTTTAACCTAATGTATTTAAGAGCATTCATTAAGACAAGGTGGATTAATAAGATAAAAGTACAAAAGAGAATGAGTACCATATCTCCTCACTACGATACGATTGAAGAGGAATACGATGAAGAGTTCGATAAGAGTTTGGAAATCGCTTACAATCAAACTATCGAAGAATTAAAGGGTATGGAGAGAACATCCAAATGGCCATCTTCTAAACTTTATCAACTATATGCATTGGATGATAAAATGACATTGGAAAGATTGGCATCTGAAATACATCTAAGTAAGAGTACAGTATTCCTTCAGGTAAAGAAATGCAAGAAGCATCTAAGAGATACAATAAAGAATCCCTTCAATAACTAACGCCTAACGAACGAACTCATACCCATCAATACAATCTATCATATGAGTGTTAAATATTTAAATAATATTAAATAATATGGCATTTGAAAAAGGACATAAGCTAGCAACAGGCAGACCTAAGGGAGCACTCAATCGTTCAACTGAAGAGATGAAACTAACATTAGCTAGAGCTACTAACAATGTACTATCCACACTTAATAAAGATTTGGAGGATATAAAGAAGAAAGACCCAGCTAGGGCAATAGAACTTGCAATGAAGTTGATGGAGTTCACACTACCTAAATTAAGTAGGACAGAGATGAAAGCAGAGATTGAGACACGAATACAACAAATATCAGTAAACATAACACAAAAGGCAGTAGATGAATCTGGAAGTTAATACAACGGTAACGTATGGTAATCAGCAGGATTCTCCAACAAGGGTAACGCATCACATAGGTGGGACTAGAAGTGGGAAGACCTACGCATTACTTCAATGGTGTATCGTACAAGCTCTTAGTAGTAAGGAAACGATTACTATTGTAAGAAAGACAATACCATCGCTTAAACGTACAGTGATGAAGGATTTTAAGGATGTGATGTTGGGCTTGGGTATATGGAATGAAAACGATTGGAACATCTCTGATAGAATATACAATTTTTATACTGATTCGGTAATACAATTCATATCAACGGATGATGCTGAGAAGTTAAGAGGATTAAAGAGTAATATATTATGGCTGGAAGAAGCAAATGAGATAGATGAAGAATCATACTTCCAGCTAATGATTCGTACAACAGGTCCAATTATATTGAGTTACAACCCTACTATATCTCCATACCATTGGATAAGGTTAATGCAGGAGTGTACAAGACACTTTACAACATATAAGAACAATCCTTATTTAGAGAATAGTGTTAAGAAAGCCATTGAAGATTTACAAAGAACAAATCCAAAGGCATGGTTAGTTTATGGATTAGGAGAGTATGTAAGTAATGAAAAAGCAATCTTCCAATTCAACGTAGTAGATTTCCTACCTGATGAAGCTACCTTTGTTGCATTCGGGCTTGATTTCGGTTACTCATCTGACCCAACTGCATTAGTTAGTGTATGGAAGATGGATAACGAACTATACATTATGGAGCATTGCTATGAGAAAGGAATGGTAACATCCGATATAGATGCAATGTTAAGAAGTGTTGTGAAAGATAGAGAAGAGATATGGGCTGATAGTGCAGAACCAAGACTAATAGATGAACTATACCGATTAGGATGGAACATAAGGCCTGTAATAAAAGGTAAGGATAGTATTAACTTTGGTATTCAGGTAATGCAGAACTATAAGATTAACATACCAAAGAGTTGCCAAAACCTAACCAATGAGTTCTATTCGTATGAGTGGAGTTCAGATAGATTTGGAAAGCAATTAGATAAACCAGTAGATTTCAATAACCACTTAATAGATGCAGCAAGATATGCAGCAATGATGAGGTTATCAAATAAAGCCACAGCGCAGGGCAAATACATAATCAGCGTAAGATAATATGGAAATAGATTTAGATAACCTAACAAAAGATGACTTCATTGAGATTGCAAGATATTGCCACTCATTAGAATTACAAAACAAAGAACTGAAAGCAACTGCAATGGCATTAGCTACTCAACGAAACAATTTACAAATGAAAGTAAATACACTTAATTCACAAATGTACACACCGATTACAAATGTAACACAAAAGGCTAAACTAACTGATGATTTAGATTTGATTAACCCAGAACAATATAGAGAGAAAAAACAATTTTAATATGAAAAAAGAAATACAAATAGTAGTTCCAAAAGATTGGAGTGCAGTAACATTAGAAAAGTATCTAGCTTTACAAAAGGATTTAAAAGTATATGGGGATTCACCTGAAGGTTCAGTAGCATGCCTATTCCATCACCTATGTGGATTTGACCCAAAGTATTTGAATAGCTTAGATACTGAAGTGTTTATGAGTATGAAGCGAGATTTAGAATCTTTTATAGCTGATACGGATATACCATTGCAGAAGTTTATACACATAGATGGGATTGAGTATGGGTTTGAGCCTAATCTATCTAAGATGTCTTATGGTGCTTACTTAGATGTGACAAAGCATGAGAACCTAAGTATAGATGATAATTGGGCAGAAGTAATGAGTATCCTATACAGGCCTGTTAAGTTAAAGCAAAGGCAGTTATATGAGATAGAACCATATAGTGGGATAGTAGATAAGGAGAGATTCTTAAAGGTAACAATGGATGTTCATTTCGGTGCCCTGTTTTTTTTTATCAATTTGTTAAAGGACTTGCTGAATTCTACCCTGAAATCTATGATAGCTACGGAGGAGATACCTCACAACATCAAATCAATTTTGGAAAAAAGTGGAAAGCTTATACATCAATTATAACATTAGCAGGTAATGATATCATGCGAATGGATGAGGTGGTTAAACAACCATTAGAGAAATGTCTTTTGTATCTAGCTTATCAAAGTGATAAAGCAGATTTGGATAATATGTTATATAAAGAGGCGAGTAAAGGGTAGGAGATATCATACTTTTGTAAAGTTAGTTGTTAAAGTATAAACAATAATAATATCAATATGGGAACGCCCGCATATAGCCAAAACCAAAGAAGAAATAGTGGCATTTATATAGGACCAACTAGAGGTAAATCATCACCAAAGAACTCACGTAGAGCTTGTTTGTGT
>Ga0114974_10000479_pt1 | contig 33278 bp, 35 predicted proteins | sample S_130206_EF_Meta_FD_87318 | JGI IMG/M metagenome (GOLD analysis project Ga0114974, IMG submission 87318) | Freshwater microbial communities from Lake Simoncouche, Canada to study carbon cycling - S_130206_EF_MetaG | ecosystem: Environmental > Aquatic > Freshwater > Lake | place: Lake... | reverse complement strand
CATAAGCATGGCTTAGAGTGGACGCTGCCTTCACCAGTTCCTTATCACACCTTTTCTACACCACCTACCGTGATTCCTTGCGATCACGATTAGGTCATAGATTATAGAGGCGTTGCTTTTTAGTGGCGCCTTTGTGATGAACTGACGAGTAGTCAAAATGACCATCAAACAAAAGAATATTTTAACGGCAATCGTACTTATTGCCATTGCAACAACAATTTATGTTATGGCTGTTATCCAAGCGTTGTCGAGATGAACGAGGATGTTGCGGTAAAAAATAAGCGATTAGGACGCAATTTAGCGATTGTAGCAATTGCTATGTTTGGATTTGGGTATGCGTTAGTGCCTCTTTATGATGTTTTATGTGAGTGGAAATGGATTGAGCGCGATCGTCCAGACGCAATTAAAGCAATACCAGAAACTGCTTATGAAATAGATAAGAGTCGTGAAGTGAATGTGGAGTTTATGACGACATTAAATGAGTCGACTCCCATGATTTTTAGCGCGGAAATGACGCAATTGAAAGTGCATCCAGGTGAGTATCATACCGTAAATTTTTATGCAGAAAATAAAACGGCGTCACCAATGGTGGCGAGAGCGATTCCAAGTTTTTCACCGGCACTAACGAGTACCTATTTTGAGAAAGTCGAATGTTTTTGTTTTTCTGAGCAGACTTTTGCACCGCATGAAAAAAAAGTCATGCCTATGCGTTTTGTGTTAAATCCGGCTCTGCCGCATGAATATAAAACCATTACATTGTCTTACACTTTTTTTGATAACACTCAAACAGCGATAAAAAAATAACTAGGGGAAGTTTATGTCAACAAATAATGCTTATTATATTCCGCATAAAGCAACGTGGCCTGTGATGGCTACAGCGGGTTTACTAACCACGCTTGTGGGGTTTGCTAATTATTTAAATGGATCATCTATCGGTTCTCCGTTGATGATGTTAGGATTTGCAGTTTTTATTGTGATGGTTGCTGGATGGTTTACGCTGCAATCAACAGAAAGTGAATCGGGTATGTACAATCATGGTGTGGGTATATCATACCGTATGGGAATGATGTGGTTCATTTTTTCCGAAGTGATGTTCTTTGCAGTGTTTTTTGGCACTTTATGGTATACACGTAATTTGTCTGTGCCATGGCTTGGTGGCGAAGGTGCAAAAGCGGCTACTAAAGCGATATTGTGGACTAATTACACGGCGGTATGGCCAACAAATGGTCCAGGTAATGTGGGTGGGCATTTTGAACCGATGGGTGCTTTTGGATTACCATTTATTAACACATTATTACTTTTGAGCAGTGGCGTGACATGCACTTGGGCTCACCATGGTTTACTTGCAAAAAAACGTGATCAGCTAATTAAGGGTTTGATTGCGACTGTCAGCCTTGGTTTTTTGTTTGTACTTTGTCAAGCCTTTGAATACCACGAAGCTTACACTGAAATGGGTTTAACACTTGGTTCAGGTATTTATGGTTCAACATTCTTTATGTTGACAGGTTTTCATGGCTTTCATGTTTGTGTTGGTGCAATTATTTTGAGTGTGGTGTTATTTCGTAGTGCAAAAGGACATTTCACACCTGAAAACCATTTTGCTTTTGAAGCAGCGGCATGGTATTGGCATTTCGTTGACGTAGTATGGTTAGGTTTATTTGTATTTGTTTATTTAATGTAAATAAATAATAACATTAAAAAAGCGTGGTCAATTTTTAGGCCACGCTTTTTTTTTGTCAAAGCGAGTTAATTTTTATTTGATAATTCCGACGTTGTATCATGAGATTGCGATCTTGCTCCTATTCCGTGCGGTTCAATCCAGCCATTGGCAACAGCAATAAAAATAAAAATAAATAATGTAATTGATAAAGTAATGCGTAGTGTGAGTGCATTGAGTGTTTTTTGAGAGTTTGCTTGGTCTTTATGTTTGACAATGTTGAACAATGCAGAGCCTAAGCTGAGTAAAATTAACAAAAATGCAAAAATGACAACCGTTTTAATTAACATAAGTATTTTATTGTTGTGAAAAAAGAAAAGTGTATTTTGATGATTTTGGCGCAGTAATACAAATTTAATAGAGAAAATTTGGATGAATATAAAATTAAGTTGGACTATAGCCTATTTGGCCATATTTACGGTATTACTTAGTCTTGGTGCGTGGCAAATTCATCGAGCTGATGAAAAACAAGCTTATATTGATTTACAAGCACAGCGAATAAATCAACACATCGACATAACAGATACTGAAATGTTCGTTGATGTTACAAAGGAACGCTATAAGCAGGTGAGCTTGAGCGGGTATTTTGATATCACGCATCAGTTTTTACTCGATAATCAAATGCATGAAAGTAAAGTAGGGTATTTTGTAATGACACCCTTTAAAATCAAAAATGCTAACAAAGCTGTCCTAGTAAATCGTGGTTGGATTCCTTTGATTGAACCACGTGCGATTCTGCCAGATGTGACTTTGGCGTCTGATACAACTGAAATAACGTTAACGGGGCGTGTCAATACGTTTCCAAGTGTTGGTATTCAACTCGAAGGTGCAACGAAACCGACAAAAACTCAACCAGCCGTTGTGCAAGTATTGGATGATAAGGTTTTGACTCAACTATTAGGTTATGATTTATTGGCTTTTCAACTTGAGTTAAGTCCAGACATGCCAAATGGGTTTGTTCGTCACTGGAATATTTCGACGTTGATTTCACCAGAAAAACACTTGGCTTATGCACTACAATGGTTTGGCTTGGCTTTAGTTTTAACTGTAATGTTTATTAAAATGGCTTTAAAAAAATGATAACGCAACAACAAAAAAGAAATAGACGGCTCATTATTGGCCTATTCGCTATGTCAATTATTCCATTTGGTATTGCATGGTATATGGCAAAACACCCTGATTTTTTAACACGTGCACCAACGAATCACGGTGAATTCATTAAGCCTATTATTACAACAGAGCGCAGTGATTTTCAGGGTTTTGATGACTTTTCAAAAGATAACATAAAAGAGCTTTCTTCGCACTGGCTTATAGTGAATGTCATTTCTAAATCAGACTGCACTGACGTTTGCATTGATGCCATTTATAAAAGTCGACAATTACGATTGATGTTAAATAAGGAATTAGTTCGCACTCGACGTGCAGTGTTAGTGCTTGATAATACAATTTCCCAAGAAAAAGCAGCAACGTGGTGGCAAGCAGAGTCGGATTTATTAAAATTAAAACCCAGTGTAGACGTTATTGATAAATTAAATGCACTGTATAATGGAAGTATTCCTGAAGGTGTATTGTTACTAGTTGATCCGCTTGGGAACTTTATGATGCGCTATGCACCTGATTTCAATCCTTACGATGCAAAAAGTGATTTGATGCACCTTTTAAAAATTTCACAAATTGGTTAATTAAAACATGTTTAGAAAAATAGCTGGTTTGAGCGCCGTTTTAGTGTTTGTTTCCCTTGTTATTGAGACGGGAATTCGTTTATCACAGTTGGATTTGGGCGAATTTAATGTCGTTCATCGATTAATGGTACAAACGATGCCCATTTTTGTCAGCAGTGCATTATTTTTGGGAAGTACCCTTTTTGCCTTGTTATTTGCTCTTTATTTACGTTTGGATGACCGCGTTATTCTAGCTAAGCAACCACAAAGTCGTTTATTAGTTAGCGTTGCCTTAGTTGTTATTTTAATTCAGCTTTTTTTAGGTGATTGGACCGCTGCAAATCATGCTGCACTTGCTTGTCGTGGCTTTCCACAATGTAATGGCACCTGGTTGCCCTCATTAAATTATGATGGTGCTCTAAACTTATTTTATGGTGTGCAAAATCATTATAGCGGCACTGTTGCTTATGATGCTCAAATTACACTGGCGTGGCTGCACCGTGCCGTGGCATTGATATGTTTTATAGTGGTGAGTGGTGTCATTTTTCAAGCAACATCGGCTCCTTCGCATACATTGCGTAAGGCTGGCGTATGGTTAAGTATCATTTTATTTTTACAAATCAGTTTAAGCATCCTTACTATTAAACTTAATTTGCCTTGGTGGATGGCTGTGATTCATGGAGGATTGGCAACACTGCTTATTTTGCCATTGATTGCTATCCATTTTTATAGCAAATATGATTTTCCAATTTTAGAATCAGAAAGCGCGACGCAAGATGTTGATACACAAACGATTGAACCCATTACGAAAGAGACGGATTCACTATATGGCCGGTTAAAATCACAATTACAACGTACACGAAACGGTTTAGGCAGTATATTATCCAAATCAAGTAGTGAAAATTTATTAGCTGATATTGAAGCGAATTTGTTGATGGCTGACGTTGGTGTTGAAGCAAGCGCGGCAATTATAACTCGTTTATCTGACCAACTCAGTCGAGTGGAATTAAATGATCGTGATGTATTAGAACAGGCTTTAAAAGAGGCTTTGATTGATATTTTAAAGCCGTGTGATATTAATCTTCGTATTCCAAAACAGGATAAGCCTTTTGTTATTTTAGTCGTTGGCGTAAATGGCGCAGGTAAAACGACCACTATTGGTAAATTAGCCAATCGTTTAAAATCGCAAGGACATAGCGTGATGCTTGCGGCTGGGGATACCTTTAGAGCTGCAGCCGTTGAACAACTTCAAGCATGGGGAGATCGCAATGAAATTCACGTGGTTGCGCAACATACGGGAGCGGACTCCGCCTCTGTTATTTTTGATGCAATTCAATCAGCACAAGCTAAAAATATTGATGTATTAATTGCAGATACAGCCGGTCGATTGCAAACCAAATCTAATTTGATGGAAGAACTCAAAAAAGTAAAACGTATCATGTCAAAACTCGATGATACCGAGCCACATGATGTTTTATTAGTATTAGATGCTGGTACGGGACAGAATGCGATTTCTCAGGCCAAATTGTTCAATGAAGCGGTAACATTGACAGGGTTAACCTTAACAAAATTGGACGGTACTGCAAAAGGTGGTGTCATTTTTGCGCTAGCAAAACAATTTGGCATTCCGATTCGTTTTATTGGGATTGGAGAAGGCATTGAAGATTTGCAAGATTTTGATGCTGAAAATTTCGTTAATGCTCTATTTATTAAAGACTAAACATTATGTTGGAATTTGACAATGTAAGTATGCGTTACCAAGAAGTAGGCGATGTGCTTCGCAATGTGAGTTTCCGTTTAACAAAAGGTGAAATTGCTTTTTTAACGGGGCATTCTGGGGCGGGTAAGAGTACATTGTTTAAATTGATTGCCATGATTGAGCGGGGTAATCGTGGAAAAATCATGTTTAATAAAAAAGATTTAAGCCATATTCGATCAAGTCAAATACCCTATATACGTAGAGAAATGGGGTTAATTTTTCAGGATTACAAATTACTTAATGATCGTACTGTCTTTGATAATGTGGCGTTACCTTTAGTCATTATGGGGTACAGCGCTAAAGAAATTAACGGCCTAGTTCGTGCGGCACTTAGCAAAGTGGGATTGCTTGGTAAGGAGAGAAAACTTCCATTGACATTATCTGGAGGTGAGCAACAGCGTGTAGGTATTGCAAGGGCGGTAGTGCATAAGCCTTTAATTATTTTAGCTGATGAGCCAACTGGAAATTTAGATCCCGAATTATCTGCAGAAATTATGCACTTATTTGAACAGTTCCAAAATGTCGGTGTAACAGTATTGATTGCAACGCATGATATTTCACTCATTTCAACGCTAAATCATCGGGTGTTGAGATTAGATCATGGCAATTTAGTGGCAGGTGGGAAATGAGTAAAGTCACTAATTAAATGTACTGTTTAACATTCATCAAATTTAGAAAATGTCGTTCATTGAGTCAATATAATTATGAAGCATAAGATCAAGCACAAGCCTAGAAATAATCACAACAGTATCATCGAGGCGAAAAGAAATCCTAAACAAACCTCAAAAACGGGGGGCACGTTTGTCGAAAAATTATATGCCTATCGAGATCAGCATGCTCAAGCGTTATTTTCAAGTCTAGGTCGCCTTGTTGCATCGCGTCTCAATGCGCTGTTAACGGTTATTGTGTTGTCAATTTCAATTTCGCTTGCTTGCGGTTTTTATTTATTGATTATGAATACGAAGCAACTCACCGTTGATCTTGAAAGCAGTAATCAGATTTCGCTATTTTTACATGATGACGTTTCACTTTCGAGTGCAAATCGTTTAGCGAATGGCATTAAGCTTGACCCAAGTGTCCAAACCGTAAAAGTGATTACGAAAGAGCAAGCACTTAAAGAGTTCGAGGACTTCAGTGGGTTTGGTGATGCAGTTCGAGCGTTAGAAAAAAATCCATTGCCAATTGTACTGCAAGTGATTCCTAAAAATTCATTAGAAGAAGGGCAGAATATCGAAACATTGGTGGGGAATTTTAAACAAGCCGCTGAAGTTGATTTTGCTCAACTGGATTTGCATTGGGTAAAACGGTTGCAGACAATGATCGAAGTCTCTCAATGTGCCATGATTTTGATGGGAATTTTATTAAGTTTGGCTGTTTTAGTGATTACAGGGAATACGATTCGCTTGGAATTTCATACACGTCGAGATGAAATTATCATTGCTAAACTTGTTGGTGCTACGAATAGTTTTGTTCAACGCCCGTTTTTATATAGTGGTTTTTGGATCGGATTTTTCTCAGGAATTAACGCTTGGTTTATCGTCACTATTATGATGTTGATTCTAAAACAGTCTGTTGAGAAACTATCTATGCTCTATAACAGCAGTTTCCATCTATTATTCATGGGTTTTTTTGAAACGCTAGCATTGATTTTTGTGTCATCTATGCTAGGCATTGTGGGTTCTTGGGTTGTTGTGCAGATACAGCTGCAACAACTCAAGAGTTAAGCACCTATTTTTCTGTTGCTAGTGTTTCAAAACGAAAGGTTCCTTGACCGTTTTCGCCTAAAAATTTTGCAAGCCATGGCAGCGTCGTTTGCATTGTTTGAGCCAAATTCCAAGGCGGATTGATAACAATCATGCCGCTCGCTGTCATTCCTCGCTTAGATCCATCTAAAACGGTCCCCAGTTCAAATAGCTGTATATTGGATAGGCCAGTCTTTATCAAAGCTTTTTCAAGCGCTTGATTACGTTCTCTTTCAATGACGGGATACCAAAGTACATAAGTGCCTGTAGAAAATCGTTTGTGCATTTGAGTAAGCGTTTTGACCACTTGGTCATAATCACTTTTCATTTCGTACGAAGGATCTATTAATACCATTCCTCGCCTCTCCACGGGAGGAAGCAGCCCAAAACTGTCTTTTAATCCATCTGAATGATTAATAACTATACGTTTATCATGCTTCATATTGAGTTTTAATGCGGCTATTTCAGTCGAATGTAATTCAAATAGGTGCAGTTTGTCATGAGGGCGCAGAAGTTGCTTAATTAGTAAGGGTGAGCCTGCATAACGCGTCAGTTGACCATTTGAATTGAAGCGTTTTTGCATGGAGACATAATTTGCAACTGAAACAGGCAAGTCGTCACGCTGCCATAATTGGCTAATACCGCTATCAAATTCACGATTTTTTGAGGCGTAATCGCCGTCTAATTCGTATTTTCCGCCGCCTGCGTGGGTATCAATCACGCAGAAAGGTTTTTCTTTTTGTGTTAAATAGGTGAGGATTTCAAGTAACACAATGTGTTTTAGCACATCCGCGAAATTTCCTGCATGAAAAGCGTGACGATAACTTAGCATAGCATCATGGGGTAATGGTGACTAACCAACCCGCCTCAGCGTTACACTTTTCAATTTTCGCAATAACCTTGATGTTGATTCGTGCGGTGGTATCACGTAATTCGAGGGGTAATTTACCTATGACGCGAAAGAAATCACCTTTAGGTTCGACTATTAGCGGAACCACTTGTGATTTAATAGTGACTTCAATTTGCTCTGGTTTTTGTACATTAAAAGCTAAGAATGAAAATTCAGACTCGGGTGGAACCGTCGCTAAATGTTCAGGTTCAAATTTAGATAACTGGGCTTTTACGCAAGCCATACCGCTACTTGAGCCACTATTGCCAGTATGCATACTATGATCTATAGCATAACTGTTGGTTGCGACTAAAAGGGAGAGCAGCCCGATTGCGTGCCATTTTGATTTATTCATTTTTGCTTCCTTATTATTTTTATAGTAAAAAAAGTGATTTGGAATCGAAATTCTAGGAAATCCACCCTTTAGTATAGAAGGAAATGTGAAATGACGCGAGTTTACAATAGACTTCATGCCCGCATTAGTTGGTAAGAAGATGTTTCTCAAAGATTTTAAGTCGAGTAGGCGTTCCAATATCCATCCATAACCCTTCAAAATATTCGCCTGTTACATGACCTTTTAACATGGCTTCGCGTAGGATAGGGGCGAGTTTTGTGCTGTTTATAGGTGCCTGTTGAAATAATTGTGGGGAATACAGACCAATCCCACTGAAAGTTAAACAATTCTTTTCGTCTGAGCTGAGTGTGTTGTCAGCATTTAAATGAAAATCCCCTTGAGGATGATGTGCCGGGTTAGCCACTAAGATCAGGTGCGCTAAATCAATTGATGTTTCATGTAAATGTTGAAATGGAAAATCGGTGGCAATATCGGCATTAACGACTAAAAACGGTTTTTCGCCTAATAAAGGCAAAGCATGAATAATTCCTCCTGCCGTTTCAAGACCTTTTTCACCCTCAGGAGAATAGTAAATGGTTGCGCCAAATTGTGATCCGTTACCTAGAGTGTCTTCAATTTGTTTACCAAGGTAAGCGTGATTGATTACAATTTCGGTAATTTCTGCTGAGACTAAGCGCTCAATAATTCGTTCAATTAGCGATTTTCCGGCGGCCAATAAAAGCGGTTTTGGCGTGTGTTGCGTGAGTGGCATCATTCGCTCACCACGCCCAGCAGCTAAAATCATGGCTCACATAGAGAATTAGTTAATTTTAAAGTAATCAACGGCGTTTGCGAGTGCAATTGCTTGATCTTTTAAGTTAATAGCTGTAGCGGCCGATTGTTTCACTAATGTTGCGTTTTGCTGAGTCATTTCTTCCATTTCTAAAATAGCATTATTAGCTTGTCCGATGCCGGTACTTTGTTCATCAGAAGCAATGGAAATATCCGCAATCATTTGCGTCACAGTGCGAATAGAAGTAACGATTTCTTCCATTGTATGACCCGCATCAAGCACTAATTTACTGCCATCCTCAATTTTGTCAACGGAATCGTTAATTAATAATTTTATTTCACCTGCGGCTGTTGCGGCTCGTTGCGCTAAGCTACGTACTTCACTTGCAACCACCGCAAAGCCTCTGCCTTGTTCGCCTGCTCGCGCGGCCTCAACGGCTGCATTTAAGGCTAATATATTGGTTTGGAATGAAATGCTATCAATAACTGAAATAATATCGACGACTTTGCGAGATGACTCGTGAATCTCCTGCATTGTATCGACAACGCGAGTTATGACTTTAACGCCTTTAGTTGCAATATCTGACGTGTTTACTACGAACGTATTGGCATAATTTGCATTTTCTGTATTCGCTTGGACAGTTGAATTTAATTCGTGCATACTCGCGGCAGTTTCTTCCAATGCGCCAGCTTGTGAGGTAGTGCGATTTGATAAGTCATGATTACTGGCCGCAATTTCTTTTGAGCTGGAGCTGAGGCTATCGGTAATGTTTTTAATTAGTTCGACAATTTCGGTTAATTTTTGAACGGTGTTATTGGCATTGTTTTTAATATTTTCAAAATCACCCGTGTATTGCGTGGTGATTTTTTTATTTAAATTGCCTTGTGCAAGTGCGTTAAATACATCGGCAATATCACCATAACTTTTTTCACATGTTTCGAGGAGTATATTGAGTCCTTCTGCGATATCTTTAAAAAAACCACCCTTAGCGTCTACTCGCACGCGATTTCTAAAATTCCCGCTAATGGCATCTTCGACGATTTTAGAAATTTGATTTTCCATTGCTGATTCAACGGTAATGTTTTTCCACTGTGTCGCCCGACCTACGTAATTATTTTGCTCATCGTAAACGGAAATGACGGTTAAACGCAGTTTTTTCCCACCTAAATTAATATACATAATTTTGGGATTTTTACTTTGTTCGCTAAAGGTATTCTGATCTTCTTGCGTTTCTAAGTACGTTGAAATTCGCTGACCAAACATACCTTCGATTGAAAAATTGGGAATGCGTTTTGATAATTCATCACTCATTTCTGTCCATAACATTTTAGCAGCGACATTCATGTAAACCAATTCATGGTGACTATTTGCAAGTGTCACGGGCATGCGTACTTCATCAAGCGCTTGTTTAATACGAAGCATCTCCCTTGCTGAGCGTTGGTCTTCAGCAGCTTCAAAACCAAATTTAATGCCCATCATTTTAATGCCTTGCATAATACTGCCAAGTTCATTTTTGGAGAATTCGTTAACGGGAATGTAGTTTCCTTCTGATACTTGCTTAAGCATCTCTGTCGCGCGCTTGATTGGGCGCAAAATACTGAGTAATGTAAACGTTGACCAAATCAGATAGAGCATTGCAGCTACTACACCAATGCTAATAATATAGTTGTGAAACTGCGTCATCAGATGCGTTGACAATAGTTGATTTTCACGAATATGCTTATCAATTTGGTTTTGATGAAAATCAACTATTTCATCTATGTTTTGAATAAAGTTGGTATCTACGTTTTTCACTAGGTTATCGACAACGAAAATACTGTGAATATTGTCAGTTTGATATAGATTGAGTGCGGCGTGATATTTCACCATTAAATCATGATGATTTTTCAGTGCATTATCAGTTAAATCTAAAATTTCTTTTTCAGGCATGTCACGCATTAAATTGGTAAGCGCGATTAAGTTGTCTGTAATTTTTTTTCCTCTTTCGTCAAATGCGTTAATGGATTTGACAAACATTGCAGGATCTTGACCACGCAATAAGGCATTTTTGAATTCTTGGATTTGGTCTTCATATTCCACCTCAATAGTTCTTGATATATTGACGCCTTTGGCATGTATTTCAACATTTTCCATGTTGTCTTGTGAAAACGTTTGAAGGTTTTTAAGAACAACATTACTATAAATAGCAATGGTTGCGAAAAGAATCAACGAAGTGAAAACTAATGTATGTAATTTGGTTTTAATTGAAGCATGATTAAATTGTCTAACGAAGAATTGAGTGAAACCGGGATGGATTACTTCCCCGCCATCAAGTTTAATTCGACTTTTGCCACTTTGGATTTTTTGATACAAAGCAGTCGCTTGTGAAATTTCTTCTGTAGAGGCTTTTGTGCGAACTGATAAATAACCAATAATTTGGCTATTTTCAAAAACCGGCATAATATTCGCTCGGACCCAATAAAAGCCGCCATGTTTTATGCTATTTTTAATCACGCCCGTCCAAGAGCGTCCCGATTGAAGCGTTTTCCATAAATCAGCAAAGACATCTTTAGGCATATCAGGGTGGCGTAAAATGCTGTGGGGAGCATTAATCAACTCACTTTTTGTATGGCCGTCTATGCGAACTAAATCATCATTCGCATAGGTGATGATGCCTTTTAAATCTGTTTTAGAAACGATCAAATCCGTATCGGTAAGGACATATTCTTGATTCGTAAGCATGTTAATTCACAGTTAAGGGTTAAAATTTATAAAATTGCAATTCGTTGACATAAATAAATTTTAATTCGTGTTCACTTTAACACGCTATAAATTTAATATGACCATTATAATAGGCTTTATGTTTTGTTATCGGTAGCGCAGCATTTTTTTGTAATCAACATCGCACAATCTAAAGTAAAGGAAAACAGAGTTTATGAATCGCATGCAACGCCCAGTAGTCGTTTCATTTTCAGGGCATGATCCCAGCGGTGGCGCAGGTATTCAAGCGGACATTGAAACCATAACGAGTCATCAGTGTCATGCCGCAAGTATTATTACGTGTTTAACTACGCAGAATACTTCAAACATAGCAAAAATTGTACCGCAAAAGCCTGAAGATATTGTTCATCAAGCCGACCTATTGCTGCGTGATATGCCGGTACACGCATTTAAAATTGGTTTAATTGGTCACGATGACGTAGCACACGCTATTTATGACGTAATACATAAATATCCTCTTATTCCCGTAGTTTTAGATCCGATTCTTGCTGCAGGGGGAGGTAAAGATTTAGCAGATACGGCCTTAATAAATACGATTCGAACATTATTGCTGCCGCTAACAACCGTTTTAACGCCAAATTTTAAGGAGGCTAAGCGTTTAACGCAACTAGATGACGTTAATGAGTGTGGTGCACGTCTGCTTGATTTAGGTGCTGAATATGTTTTGGTGACGGGTGGCGATGAAAATACAGAAAGTGTGGTGAATCAATTATTCAGTAAAAATCATCATGAAAGTTATACATGGTCAAGATTGCCGTTGCATTATCATGGGTCAGGTTGTACCTTGGCGTCAAGTATCGCGTCCTTATTGGCACTTGGCGTTACGCCAGTTCAGGCAATCAATGATGCGCAAGAATATACATGGCATAGTTTGCAAAGTGCTTATCAAACAGGGGGTGGCCAAGTGAATCCTAATCGATTGTTTTGGAGGTAAATGGCCATGCTTGCGATGCCTAAAAATGGACTTTACGCTATTACACTCACAGAAAATCAATCTATTGACGCTATTTTAGCGCAAACGCATGCTGTTTTGCGTGGTGGTGCGAAGATGGTGCAATACCGAGATAAAAAGCCAATTGATGCATTACTGCTTGCCAAAGAATTGGTGCAACTTTGTCATCGATTCCACGTTCCATTGATAATTAACGATAATGTAGAGTTGGCATTAGCTGTGGGTGCGGATGGTGTTCATTTGGGTGAAAGTGATGGCAGTATTCAGCAGGCCAGAGTCCAATTAGGCGGTAGCGCGATTATTGGGGTGTCTTGTTATAATAATACAGAGCGTGCTGTCGATGCGCAAAGACAAGGCGTAAATTATGTGGCTTTTGGCAGGTTTTTTGCTTCTAGTACTAAGCCATTAGCAGCGCCAGCGCAAATAGAAACGTTGACGAAGGCAAAGAAGATAATAGGTATTCCAGTTGTTGCTATTGGCGGTATTTTGCCTGAAAACGGGCGCGATTTAATTCATGCTGGAGCAGATATATTGGCGGTTATTGGTGGTTTGATGACAAAGGAACCTGAATTGTCCGCTCGTGTTTACGATGATTTATTTGCATTGAAGTGACATTAATTTGTCGCAAGTTGGCACGTTATGTTAATTCGAACGTTTTTAATTTTACTTATTTTTGGATTTTTTATGACAGAAAAAAATGCTAATGCACTACAAAGCATTCAAATTCCAGCAACCTCGACACATAAATATTCGATTATATGGTTGCATGGATTAGGTGCCGACGGCCATGATTTTGAAGGGATTGTACCTGAATTGAATTTAATTGATTCTTCGAGTGTTCGTTTTATATTTCCCCATGCCCCTGTGCAAGCCATTACGGTGAATCGTGGTATGGAAATGCGTGCATGGTACGATATTTTGAGCATGGAGGAGTTGCAGCGCGAAGTGGATGTAGCGGGTATTGAGCGTTCGACACAGTTAGTGAATCAATTAATTCAAAAAGAGATTGATCGAGGAATTTCAACTAAAAATATTCTTCTAGTGGGCTTTTCACAAGGTGGCGTATTAGCACTGCATGCAGGCCTTCGCTATCCTGAACCTCTAGCTGGGATTATTGCTTTATCTGCGTATCTGCCAACACTTGACAGTTTAAAAACACAACGCGCACCGGCTAATAACCATACCCCTATTTTCATGTCTCATGGCATTATTGATTCAGTAGTTGCTGTCGAAACGGGAAAAGCCGCATTTGATGGTTTAAAAGAGTTAGGTTATCACATTGAATGGCATGATTATGTTATGGAACATAGTGTCTGTATAGAAGAAATTGAGCAAATTGCGTTGTTTATTAATTCGGTTTTTAAATGAATCAAGCGGTCAGTTTGTTTTCAGTAAAGGATTTAACTGTTAAATTCAACGAGTTGAGTGTTGTTGATGCGATAAGCTTTGATATTCATGCAGGCGAAACATTTGCCTTAGTGGGTGAGTCGGGTTCAGGAAAATCGATGACGGCACTCGCGGCACTTAATATATTGCCCTATAACGCCGTGGTAGATAGCGCTGTCATGATTTTGCAGAATGATAATTTAGCGCATTTTACAGAGCAAGAATGGTGCAAAGTGCGTGGAAGACGAATAGCAATTATTTTTCAAGACCCTATTGCCTCGCTAAATCCAGTCATGAAAATTGGGGCGCAAATTGCTGAAGTCATGAAGTTGCATTTTGATTTACCCAAGCAAGCGATAAAACAACGTGTAATTGAATTGCTCGAGCAAGTTGAATTGCCAAATGCGACAAAGCGACTGAATGATTATCCCCATCAGCTCTCTGGTGGACAGCGTCAGCGCGTCATGATTGCGATGGCGCTTGCGGGACAGCCAGATTTGCTAATCGCAGATGAACCTACAACGGCTTTAGACGTAACGATTCAAGCGCAAATTTTAGATTTGCTTAAATCCATTCAGAAAAATACAGGCATGGCGCTTTGGCTCATTAGCCATGATTTAGCGCTTGTTGCCAGTATTGCACAGCGCGTAGCGGTCATGCAAAAAGGAAAAATTGTCGAAGTAGGGCAAGCGCAAGCAATATTTGATAACCCTAAGCATCCCTATACCCAGAAATTAATTGCCGCGCTGCCATCTATGAAAAGTTGCGAGTTGAGAGCCATTAAGCCGGATGCAAAATCGTTTCTTGAGGTACGACATTTTTCGTGTTTTTATCCTATTCGCAAAGGGATTTTTAAGCGTGTAGTGGGTTACGTTCGCGCGGTTGATGATGTGAGCTTCACTTTGCAGCGTGGAAAAACATTGGCGTTGGTTGGTGAGTCTGGCTGTGGTAAAACGACATTAGGTAAAGCACTGCTCCATTTAATTCCATTCAATAGTGGAGAGGTATTTTTAGATGGCATTGCTTTTCATGATTTATCGAGTGAGTCACTGCGTCAAGAACGTGCTGCTATGCAAATTATTTTTCAAGATCCTTTCTCGTCAATGAATCCGCGTTTACTCGTTGGCGACATTATTGCGGAAGGACTAAGCGCGTTGCGGCCAAAAATGCCGGCAAGTGAGCGTGAAGTGCGTGTTCGAAAATTACTTCAACGCGTTGAACTACCTGAAGAAGCGATGTATCGATATCCGCATGAATTTTCTGGCGGTCAACGTCAGCGCATATGTATTGCTCGAGCGCTTGCTGTTGAACCGAAAGTCATTATTTGTGATGAGCCAACAAGTGCTTTGGATGTGTCTGTGCAATCGCAAATTATCCAATTACTTAAAACGCTTCAAGAAGAGCAGGGCATGAGTTATTTATTTATTACTCATGATTTGGCGGTGGTGTCTGAAATTGCGGATGAGGTGGCTGTAATGTATCGAGGAAAGATTGTCGAGCAAGGCGCGGTTGCGCAGATACTCACGCAACCTCAACATGCTTATACGCAGAAATTAATTTCGGCTATTCCTTGCGCGGTAAATTAAGCACTAATGCGGCTAATAGCTGTTTTTGCTAAAGGCGATAAGCCTTCGCCATCATGCTTGGTTATATGTGCAATTATTGCTTTGCGCATTCGTAAGTCCCAAGATTTAACTATATGATTTCTCATGCCTTCAGCGGCCACTTCTTTGTCTGGATCAGCGTTGAAAAAATTGCTGATATCATTGGCCATTTTTACTAATGTATTAATATTTGAACTCATAATTTTCTACTCTGTAAATCGTTGTGGATGACTATAAATAACGCAAGAAGATTCTCGCGCAAATCCGATCAATGTTAATCCGGATTCTTGTGCTAAACGAATTGCTAACGCTGTAGGTGCTGAAATTGCCACTAAAATGGATACGCCAACAGCTGTCGCCTTTTGGACCATCTCATAACTCGCACGACTGGTTGTCACCATAAATCCGCAAGTAAAATCAGTGTTACGTTTAAGCAAGGCACCAATAAGCTTATCGAGTGCATTGTGTCTTCCTACGTCTTCGCGCAATTCAACCATTCCCTCTTCTGGATTTACCCATGCAACTGCATGTATAGCACCTGTTAATTGATTGAGTTTTTGTTGCATTGGCAAAGCATATAGTGCAATCGTGAGTTGCGATGCGGTAATTGTTAAATCACTTGCTACTGACCTTGACGGTTTGATTGCTTGTTTTAGCGTTGTTGCTCCACACAAACCACATCCAGTTCGCCCTGTTAAATTACGTCCTTTACTGGCTAATCCTTGAAACCGCTCATCAGGTATTTTTAGCTGAACTTCAACGCCATTAGCGCGTTGATATATTTTTGCCGATTGTAATTCTGACGCATGCGCAATAATGCCCTCTGTTATGCTAAAACCTAAGGCAAAATCGTCCAGATTTGTGGGTGTTGCAAGCATTACTACATGTGAAACCCCGTTGTACATTAAAACAACGGGGACTTCTTCAGCAACAAAATCATCAACGTGTGAATCAATACCATTTTGCCATCGGTCTACAGAAACAGATTGATAACTTGACCAGCCTAATTCTAAAACCGACGACAATAAGGCATCATTAGCCATGTGATGCTTGTGCTAGTAAATCAAGTTGATTGTCACTAAAGGCGCGATAACCTTCTTGCCATTCTGATGTTTGACTCACTTTTGTAACTTGAACCGCCGTGACTTTATATTCAGGGCAATTTGTCGCCCAATCTGAATTGTCAGTCGTAATCACGTTCGCGCCAGATTCGGGAAAATGGAACGTGGTAAAAACCACGCCAGGTTGCACGCGGTCAGTTACTAAAGCGTGTAACACAGTTTCACCTGCACGACTTTTAATGCCAACCCAATCGCCGTCTTTAATGCCGCGATCTTCGGCATCGTGTGAATGAATTTCCAAACGGTCTTCTGTGTGCCAAGCGTTATTTTCAGTACGTCGAGTTTGTGCACCCACATTGTATTGCGACAAAATGCGTCCTGTCGTCAAAATTAACGGGAATTTACCGTTGACGCGCTCTTGTGTTGCCACAAATTCAGTCAACATAAACAAGCCTTTTCCGTTATTACGCATGAATTCTTCCGTGTGCATAATCGGTGTGCCTTCGGATTCTTCGTCATAACATGGCCATTGAATACTGCCCAACTGGTCAATCTTTTCATAACTAACGCCGTTAAACGTAGGTGTAAGACTGGCGATTTCATCCATGATTTCAGAAGGGTGCGTGTAATTCATGGGATAACCTAACGCATTTGACAACATTTGCGTGATTTCCCAATCGGCATAGCCCGCCAGTGGGCGCATTACTTTTCGCACAGGTGAAATTCGACGTTCTGCGTTGGTGAATGTGCCATCTTTTTCTAAAAACGACGCACCAGGTAAGAAAACATGTGCGAATTTTGCAGTTTCGTTTAAGAAAATATCTTGCACAATCACGCATTCCATCGCACGCAATGCCGCGTGAACGTGCTTAATATCAGGATCAGACTGAGCAATATCCTCGCCTTCGCAATACAAACCCATGAAGCTGTTATCAAGCGCAGCATCAAACATATTGGGAATTCGCAAACCAGGTTCATTGCTCAAATTCGTTTGCCACGCATTTTCAAACATAGAATGTGTGTCAACGTCAGAAACATGGCGATAACCTGGAAATTCATGTGGAAAAGATCCCATGTCGCACGAACCTTGCACGTTATTTTGACCACGCAATGGATTCACACCCACGCCGTCACGTCCTAAATTTCCCGTCGCCATCGCTAAATTCGCAATGGTAATAACAGTCGTTGAGCCTTGACTGTGTTCCGTTACGCCTAAACCGTAATAAATCGCGCCATTTTCGGCCGTGGCATACAAACGTGCAGCCGCTCTCATTTCTGCAGCAGGAACGCCCGTAATGGATTCAGTTGCTTCAGGTGAATGACGTTCATCAGCAATAAACGTGAGCCATTTGTTAAATGAAGCTACGTCGCAACGCGCATTTACAAATTCTTCATCCACCAAATTTTCGCTAACAATAACGTGAGCCAATGCGTTAACCAACGCGACGTTGGTACTCGGACGCAATTTCAAATGGTAGCTAGCTTCAACGTGCGGCATTTTGACAATATCGATTTCACGCGGATCCACAACAATCAATTTTGCACCTTGACGCAAACGTTTTTTCATTTGCGAACCAAAAACGGGATGCCCGTCTGTGACATTTGCGCCGATAATCAAAATCACATCCGCTTTCATCACTGAATCAAAGTCTTGTGTGCCAGACGATTCGCCAAACGTTTGTTTTAAACCGTAACCCGTTGGCGAATGGCAAACGCGCGCACAGGTATCCACGTTATTATTACCAAAACCGGCTCGAATGAGTTTTTGCATAATATATACTTCTTCGTTGGTACAACGTGAAGAAGTGATGCCACCGACGGAATCCTTGCCGTATTTCGCTTGAATTCGTTTCATTTCTGACGCGGCATAATCAATCGCTTCTTCCCATGATACTTCTTTCCAAGCGTCTTCAATGCTGGCGCGAATCATCGGTTGAGTGATACGGTCTTTGTGAGTTGCGTAACCAAACGCAAAACGTCCTTTTACGCACGAATGTCCGTGATTAGCTTTTCCGTCTTTATTTGGCACCATGCGAATAACTTGTTCGCCTTTCATTTCAGCACGGAATGAACAGCCCACCCCGCAATATGCACACGTTGTCACAATTGCGTGTTCAGGCAAACCGTTTTCAATCACCGATGTTTCCATCAATGTCGCCGTCGGGCAGGCTTGAACGCACGCACCACATGAAACACATTCGGATTCCATAAAAGATTCATTTTGTCCCGCAGAAACTTTTGAATCAAAACCGCGTCCATCAATAGTTAATGCGAATGTACCTTGCACTTCTTCACACGCACGAACGCAACGAGAACAAACAATACATTTGCTCGGGTCGAAACTAAAATAAGGATTCGAGGTATCTTTTTTCGCGTCCAAATGGGTTTCAATTGGGTGGTAACGCACTTCACGTAAACCAACCGCGCCTGCCATATCTTGCAGTTCACAATCACCGTTAGCCGAGCAAGTTAAGCAATCAAGTGGGTGATCAGAAATATAAAGTTCCATGACGCCGCGACGTACATCGGCTAACTTTTGATTTTGTGTAACGACTTTCATGCCTTCCCAAATCGGGGTTGTACATGATGCGGGTAAACCGCGTCCACCTTCTACTTGTACGACGCAAAGGCGACATGAACCAAAAGGCTCAACACTATCCGTGGCGCATAATTTTGGAATCTCAATGCCAATGCTCGATGCAGCTCGCATTACAGAGGTACCTGCAGGCGCAGTGACTTTGAAACCATCAATTTCTAAAGTGACCATTTCAGTTGATGTACTGATTGGCGTGCCGTAATCTTTTTCTTTATCAATGCTCATTTTTATGTGTCCTTATTATTATTTTAAGCTACGTGATGCTCAGCGCTAATACCAAAATCTTCAGGGAAATGATTTAACGCACTCAATACAGGATAGGGCGTCATGCCACCTAATGCACACAAAGAACCGTTGAGCATTGTGTCGCATAATGAACGTAGAAGAGGGATGTTTTTATCTAAATCGCGTTTATTTACAATGTCTGTCATGACTTCATAACCTCGTGTGGCTCCAATACGGCAAGGTGTACATTTACCGCATGATTCTTCCGCGCAGAATTCCATACTGTATTTAGCCATTTCAGCCATATCAACACTGTCATCAAATGCCACAATGCCGCCGTGACCTAAAACAGCCCAAATTTCCGTAAAGGCTTCGTAATCAACTGGTGTATCAAATTGTGACTCAGGTAAATAGGCACCTAAAGGACCACCTACTTGAACAGAGCGAATAGGTCTTCCTGTTGCGCTTCCACCACCAAAGTCATAAAGTATTTCACGTAATGTCACGCCAAATGCCAATTCAACTAACCCCGGATGTTTTAAATTTCCTGCTAACTGCAATGGTAATGTGCCTCGTGAGCGTCCCATACCAAAGTCACGATAAAAATCGCCGCCCTTATCTAAAATAATGGGTACAGAGGCAAGTGAAATAACATTATTCACAACGGTTGGTTTACCAAATAAACCGCTAATCGCTGGCAGGGGGGGTTTGAAGCGAACAAGACCACGTTTACCTTCTAAACTTTCCATTAACGACGTTTCTTCACCGCAAACATAAGCCCCTGCACCTAGACGTACTTCTAAGTGAAATGAACGTCCGCTGCCTTGAATGTCGTCACCTAAGTAACCCGCTGCTTGAGCGTTTGCAATAGCTGTATTTAAAATTTCATAAGCATGGGGGTATTCAATACGCAAATAGATATAACCTTGCGTTGCACCTACTGCTAAGCCAGCAATTGTCATGCCTTCAATTAAAACGAGCGGATCACCTTCCATAATCATACGATCAGAGAATGTGCCAGAGTCGCCTTCATCTGCATTACAGATAATATATTTTTGATCTGAAACCGTGTTTAAAACGGTATTCCACTTGATGCCTGTTGGAAATGCAGCACCACCGCGACCACGCAAACCTGAGTCACTCACGTGTTTGACGACGTCCGCTTGACTCAATGCAAGGGTGTTTTTTAAACCACGATAGCCATCATGTGCAATGTAATCTTCCACGCTAACAGGATCGGTAATGCCTACGCGAGCAAAGGTTAAACGTTGTTGTTTTTTGAAATAGGGGAGTTCTTCAGTCATGCCTAAAGAAAGTGCGTGTGACCCACCATGCAAAAAATCAGCATCAAACAAACTTGCAACATCGCCGGTTTTGACTGCGCCAAAGGCAATACGGCCTTTTTCAGTTGCCACTTCCACCATTGGCTCGAGCCAATACATACCGCGCGAACCATTACGGACTAAATTAATTTCAATACCACGTTTTTGCGCTTCATTCGTGATTGCGTTAGCAACGCGATTTGCACCCATCGAGACTGCGCTTGAATCGCAAGGGACATAAACAGTAATACTCATACAGATGCTCCTAATTCAGCAATAATTTCATCAAATCCTTGGGGTGATACACAACCATGAATATCTTGATCGATTTGAATAGCAGGTGAACATGCACAATTGCCCAAGCAATAAACGGGTTCAAGTGAAAAATTTCCATCTGCCGTTGTTTCATGATAATCAACGCCTAATTTTTCTTTTATGTAGGTTTCTAATGGGCCACCATTCATCGCTAAACAGGATTCTGCACGGCAGACACGAACAGTGTGCTTGCCGGCGGGGGTGTCACGGAAATAATGGTAGAAGCTAATCACGCCATGCACTTCGGCTCGTGAAAGATTGAGCGCATCCGCTATAGATGGAACGCTTTCTTTGGGAATATAACTTAACGCATTTTGCACGGCATGCAAAATGGGAAGTAATGCGCCTTTTTTATCTTTTAATTCAGTTAAAATGGCTTGAATTGTTGCTTGATTTGATTCTGTCATGTCCACTCGCTGTTAGGCGTCCATTTATGGGATAAATGCCGCCTATTGAATAGTCGGCCATCATTAAAATTTTCGTCCTTTAGAATAGCATAATTATTAGTCTATAAAAATACTATATGTGACATGGATTTGTGATCTTAATGGTGGTTGCAGGATTTATGAACCAGAATTTAGGAATTTTAAAAAGACCTATTCATTGTGTAATTTTAAAGCGGTATTGTAAGGCGAGAGAATTTGAGGGATTTAAGCGGTGAAGATTGATTCACCGCTTAAAAGTAACGTCGTTAATTCCACTTCATGACAGGTACAGTTGAGATGGAGTTTTTTGGTGAGCCATCAATGAGTTTATCGCTGTAAACAAGGTAGATAAGGACATTACGTTTCTTATCGAAAAAACGAACAACTTGCAACGTTTTGAAAATAAGAGAGCGACTTTCTTTAAAAACGATATCGCCATTTTTTAAGTCTGCAATTTTACTCAAGTCAATAGGCCCCATTTGACGGCAAGCTATTGAAGCTTCAGAAGGGTCTTCAGCTAAACCAACGGCTCCTTTAAGTCCACCTGTTTTAGCTTTAGAAACGTGGCAGGTAACTCCAGGCACTTCAGGGTCATCAAAAGCTTCAATAACAATTTTGCTATTGGGGCTAAGGAGTTTAAAAACGGTAGTGACTTCTCCAATTTCTTCACCATAAGCTGTCGCATTGAGCCCGACGAAAATAAATAGTAGTAACGCGGTGATCTTTTTCATTTTGGCTGGCCGTTATAAATACGGGGTGATTTGTGTAAACAAATCATTGATAGTGCGTCCGCTCCCATTTTCACCAATGGCATGCATCTTCCATTCGCCATTGTGGCGATACACTTTAGCCATAATTTGCGCAGTATGCGAACCTTGAGAGGTGAGAGTGTAGCGTGCTACTTCGCTTTGATTTTCACCATTGAGCAAACGGCAGTAAGCATTGGCTACCGAGTCAAACGTTTGACCAGTAAACGAATTGACAGTAAAAACTAAGGCGGTGACACTTTCAGGGACGCGCGTTAAATCGACAACGATTTGTTCATCATCACCATCACCTGCGCCAGTGCGGTTATCGCCGGTGTGAAGTATACTGCCGTCTTTGCTTTTGAGTTGGCCAAAATACACCGCATCAATGGGTTTTTCACCAGCAAACAAGATGCATGATGCATCTAAATCAATATCAGCTTCACTAGAGCCACCACCAAACAAGCCCCCTAAAAGGCCGCCTTTTTTTTCATTTTGCTTTGCATCCCAACCTAAACCCATGACCACTTTTGTTAACGTAGTGCCTGATTCTTTAGCAAGTGAAATCTTTTGCCCTTTTTCGAGATTAATAGCCATTTTTTTTCCTAGACGTTAACGCCAAAAGAAGTTGCAAGGGGCGCAAGACCGCCAGCAAAACCTTGCCCCACTGCACGGAATTTCCAATCACCGCCGTTACGATAAAGCTCACCGAAAACCATAGCAGTTTCTACTGACGCATCTTCACTTAAGTCATAGCGTGCAAGTTCCGCCCCGCCTTCTTCGTTAATAACACGAATGTAGGCATTGCGCACTTGTCCAAAGTTTTGTTTGCGCATTTCACCTTCGTGAATAGTGACGCAAAATACGACTTTATCTAATTCAGCAGGAATTTTTGAAAGTTCAACTTTGATGGTTTCATCATCACCATCACCCGCACCGGTCGTATTGTCACCAGTATGTTGAACAGCCCCATCAGCCACTATTTTATTATTGTAAAAACAAAAATCGCTGTCGCTACGTACTTTGCCGTCTGCTTTCACAAGGAAAGCGTTACTATCTAAATCGAAGCCTGCGCCATCGGTTGCGCGTGCGTCCCACCCAAGACCAACGATCAATTTATTGAGGTTGGGGGTTTCTTTACTTAAATTAACATTACCGCCTTTACTTAATGAAATTGCCATGGTGTACACTCCAAAATTGCTGTTGTTTTATTGTTGTTTTAAATGATAAATGTGCGTTTGCACACCAAACATTATGTGGACGGTAATGTTAAAAAACAAGGTCAAGATAAAAATTGATAGCGATATTTTAAGGTAATATCAATGTAGTTTAGCGTGAAAAATTCTGCTAAACTTCACGCAGAAGTCTTCTAAAAAAATAAAAATAATGAAAGAACAACGAAGCGTGGTTTGAAAACTAAACCGCGCTTTTTTTCGCTGTATTGATTGAGCTAACATACTGAGTAACGATGTCTGAGAGTTATTTACTTGAGCGTGATCCTGTGCTTGATGGTCTAAAAACGCCCCCTAATTCTATTCATGCAGAACAATCTGTTTTAGGATCACTAATTATTGATAATAGCGCTTGGGACGCGGTGGCGGACAAACTTTCTGAGGGTGATTTTTATTTACGTTCACATAAGTTAATTTTTCGCGCTATTTCGCAATTAGCCGAGCAACTAATCCCATTTGATATTATTACTTTATCGGAATCTTTAAAGTCATTAGGTGACTTGGAGTCTGTGGGTGGCTTGTCTTATCTGATTGTTTTATCTAAGGACACGCCTTGCGCGACGAATGTTGAAGCATATGCGGATATTGTGCGCGATAAATCCATTTTGCGTCAGCTAATTCATGCTGGAACCACCATTGCGAGCTCAGTCTATCAAACCGAAGGGCGAACAACGGAGGAATTGCTCGAAATTGCAGAGCAGCAAGTTTTTAAGATTGCTGAGCAAAATCATAAAGCGAGTGATACTGGATTTGTCGGGATTCGCGCATTAGCAAAGAAAACAATTGAAAAAATTGAGTTACTCTCTGAAAGTAAAGGGACTATTACAGGAGCATCAACTGGGTTTGATGATTTAGATGCGTTGACGTCAGGTCTACAGCCTGCGGATTTAATTATTATTGCAGGTCGTCCTTCGATGGGTAAAACGACGGTAGCGATGAATATTGCCGAAAATTTTGCAATTAAAGGTCAAAAGCCTGTAGCAGTCTTTAGTTTAGAGATGCCAGGTGATGCCATTGTTATGCGGATGATGTCGTCACTGGGCGGCATTGAACAGCAGCGTGTGCGCTCGGGTGACTTAGACGATAATGATTGGCCACGACTCACCATGGCGCTGACGATGCTTAATAGCACAAAAATTTTTATTGATGACAGTGCGGCACTTTCACCAAGTGAAATTCGCGCGAGAGCAAGACGTCTTGCGCGTGAACATGGTCAATTAGGCCTTGTGGTGGTAGATTATTTGCAATTAATGCAGTCCCCCACGAGTGGTGAGAGTCGTGTACAGCAAATTTCAGATATTTCACGCGGCTTAAAAGCATTAGCGAAAGAGTTAAATGTGCCCGTGATTGCGCTTTCACAGCTAAATCGTAATTTAGAGCAACGTCCAAATAAACGTCCGGTGATGTCTGATTTGCGTGATTCAGGGGCGATTGAGCAGGATGCGGATTTGATTTTATTTATTTATCGCGATGAAGTATATAATGAAAATAGCCCCGAAAAAGGGACTGCAGAATTAATTATAGGAAAACAGCGAAATGGACCTTTAGGAACGGTACGTTTAATGTTCCAAGGACAATATTCACGATTCCAAAATTGCGCAAATCCAAGTCATTACAGTTCCTATAGTGACGAATAGTGTTAACCCTTTTATTTTTTAAACAACGAGTTAAGTAAAATGACATTACCCATTTATGATTATGCCGCGTTAAGCGATGAAGAATGTGATGAACGTATTGTGGCTGCTAAAGCAAAATTAGGTGAGCGTTGTGTCATTTTAGGCCATCATTATCAACGCAATGAAGTATTTAAGCATGCCGATTTTTCTGGGGATTCACTTAAACTCTCTAAAGATGCCGCGCAATCAACAGCGGAATTTATCGTATTTTGTGGTGTGCATTTTATGGCTGAAGTGGCGGACATTCTTTCTCGTCCCGAGCAAATTGCCATTCTGCCAGATTTAGCAGCAGGTTGCTCCATGGCAGATATGGCCAATTTGATGAAGGTGAATCAATGTTGGAGTGAACTTGCGCAAGTGCTTGATGTTGAGAATGAAGTTACACCAGTGACTTATATTAATTCCGCTGCAGATTTAAAAGCATTTTGTGGGGAACATGGTGGGATTGTTTGTACTTCATCTAATGCGCAAAAGATTTTGGAGTGGAGTTTTGATCGCCGTGAGAAAGTGCTATTTTTCCCCGATCAACATTTAGGGCGCAATACCGCGTTTCGCATGGGTATGCCTTTAGAAGATATGGTCGTTTGGGATTTCACAAAATCGATGGGCGGACTTACCGCTGAGCAAATCAAAAAAGCCAAAATGATTTTATGGGACGGTTTTTGCTCAGTGCATCAAATGTTCAAGCCGCAGCATATTGATGATTTTCTGGTGCAATTTCCTGAAACTAAAATTATCGCGCATCCCGAAGCGTGTTTTGAAGTTTGTCAAAAAGCTGATTATGTTGGCTCCACCGAGTTTATTTTAAAAACGGTTCGTGCCTCAGAGCCGGGTAGTCGATGGTTGGTGGCAACCGAACTTAATTTGGTTAATCGTCTAAATGAAGAAAGCCAAGCTGAAGGGAAAAATGTGCATTTTATGTCACCCATGCTTTGCATGTGTTCCACCATGTTTAGAACCGATCCACAGCATTTAGCGTGGGTACTGGAAAACTTAGTTGAAGGTCATGTGGTGAATCAAATTTCTGTGTCAGAAAAAGACGCTAAACTCGCTAAAGAAGCTTTAAATGCGATGCTTGAACTCGTATAAGAGATATAGCGTATAAAGAAAAAGCCGCACATCGCGTTTTTTGATGAGCGGCTTTTTTATGTTTGGTTAAAAATTTTAAGAGGTTCTCTTGTAAATGCCAATTTGGGTACCACAATAATGGGTTTGATTATCAATTTAATGCGATTTTAACGGCATCTTGCAGGTGTTGGTATGCATAAGGTTTGTGTTAAATGCCTTTCACTCTATAAAGCTCATTGGAATCCACATGAGAATTGGCATTAAAAGTACGTCGACCACCCGGCATGGCAATTATTGCCTGACTAAGATTCGATATAAGTTTGCCTGCTATTAATTCAATGCCATTTTTGTTTGGCATAACAATGTCCGCGATGATTAAATCGGGTTTGAGTTGATGAAAAGATTGAACGCCTTCTATACCGTCTTGAGCAGTAAAAACTTCATGACCATCTCGTATCAATAATTTACAAATTAAATTACGCATTTGGTTGTCATCATTAATCACTAATATTTTTACCATATATTATTGCCTTAAATGGAATTAAACATTTTGCCGTTTTATTTGAGCGAGTATTTTCAATAATAATCTGTTTATATATTCGTGCGTCAAGCAAATTAGTATCGATAAACATGGCTTAATTTAGTCAATAAACATATGTCTTATGCATCCCTCAAATAGGTGATAAATTGTTAAATTTTCACTTTTTAATGATATTTTTATTGATTGAAATGGGGGTCAAGAATTGAAAAACAGGGAAAATGGATTTGCCAGCTAGCATTTATCGATAACGGCTTTTTCGTTTTCGATTTTTTTTGCGACTTGCTGGAGTTGTTTGTGTTCGAGGAGTTTTGATAAAAGTATTGTAAAGCTTAAAACCCAAAATGAGCGAAGCTAAAACAAACGTAATACAGTTGGCGAAAATAATGACATTGTTTTTTGTATAGATACCATAAACTAGCCAGAAAAAAACGCCAAGTGTAAAGGCGCTATACATGCTCAGCGACAGGGATTCTGTATCTCGTGTACGCAGTGTTAGCATAGCTTGTGGTAAAAAGGAGAGGGTAGTTAATGTCGCAGCAAAATACCCGATAATATCAATATTTGTCATGTTCACATTAACACCAAATTATCACGGTGTATGAGCTCTAAATCGTCTGCATAGCCAAGTATTGATTGAAAATCTCCACTGCTTTTACCTGCTATTTTATGCGTTTCTTCGCTGCCGTAATTGACTAAGCCTCGCGCGATTTCTATACCATTTTGATCCAAGCACGACACCAATTCACCACGTTCAAACTGTCCGGTTGCCCATTTTACGCCAACGGCGAGTAAACTTTTTCCGTTATTTTTGAGCATCTCTACTGCGCCATTGTCGAGCACAAGCTGACCTTTTACTTGCAGTTGACCCGCAAGCCAGCGTTTACGTGCAAGCAGAGGTTCAATATCAGGTAGAAAATGTGTGCCGATGACATCACCCTTTAACACAGCTTGAATTACATTGTTTGTCGCACCTGCTGCAACAACAGTTGCTGCGCCAGAACGGGCGGCTAATCTGGCAGCGCTCACTTTAGTTGACATGCCGCCTCGCCCAAGGCCGCTACGGCTCTCTCCTGCCATGCTTTCTAAACGTTCATCATTGACGTTAATTTGAGAAATTAACGTGGCATCAGTGTCGACGCTAGGATCGGCTGTAAATAAACCTTGTTGATCAGTGAGAATCAGAAGTAAATCAGCTTCAACTAAATTAGCCACGAGTGCCGCTAGCGTATCATTATCACCAAAACGAATTTCTTCGGTTGCGACAGTGTCGTTTTCGTTAATAACGGGAACGACACCAAATTGTAGTAACGTTAAAAGGGTACTACGAGCATTTAAATAACGCTGGCGATTAGATAAATCATCGTGCGTTAATAATACTTGCGACGCGTGAAGGCCGTGTTGCTGGAAGGTATCATCAAACACACGAACGAGACCCATTTGCCCGACAGCGGCCGCGGCTTGGAGTTCATGAAGGGTTGTTGGACGTGCTTTGAGTCCCAAACGCCAAACGCCTTCAGCGACTGAGCCAGAAGATACTAAAATGACGTCTACACCCGATTTACGCAATGCTGCCATTTGCTCGACCCATTGTGCAATTGCAATTTTATCTAAGCCTTTGCCGCCTTTGGTGAGAAGTGAGCTACCAATTTTGACGACTATGCGTTTCGCATGTTTAAAATTTTCACGACTGTTCATTCTTTTTAACCTGCCGCTGTGCTTCTAAAAATTCCATAATGGCAAACATCAATTCGCGCGTCCCTTGACCGTTAATGGCGGCAATTTTAAATACAGGTGCCGTCCAATTTAGCGCATCAATAATTTCTTGGCAATGCGCATCGAGTTCTTCATCAAGTACGCGATCAACTTTATTCAAAATTAACCAACGTGGTTTATTGGCTAAATTATCATTCCATTTTTCGACTTCAGCGATAATTTTACGCGCGGCTGAAACAGGGGATTCACTGCTTTCATAGGGCTCAATATCGATGATGTGAAGGAGTAAGCCTGTGCGATCTAAATGTTTTAAGAATTGTAAGCCAAGCCCCGCACCTTCTGATGCGCCTTCAATTACACCGGGAATGTCAGCAATCACAAAACTGCGCAATTCATCAATACGAACCACCCCTAAATTCGGGTAGAGTGTCGTGAAAGGATAATCAGCCACTTTGGGGGTGGCGGATGAAACTGAGCGAATTAAACTCGATTTCCCCGCGTTTGGCATGCCAAGTAAACCGACGTCAGCGATAAGCGTCAGTTCTAAGTTGAGTAAACGATGCTCACCAGGTGTTCCTTTACTGGCTTTTTGTGGGGCGCGGTTAATACTACTTTTAAAACGCGTATTACCTAAACCGTGAAAGCCACCTTGCGCCACTAATAATGTTTCACCTTCTGTGGTTAAATCACCAAGAATTTCACCTGTTTCAGAGTCACAAACACGTGTTCCAAGTGGTACGTTAACATAATAATCATCCCCTTGACGGCCTGTACAATTACGCGCCATTCCATTTTGGCCGCGTTGAGCGCGGTAAACGGCTTGATAGCGAAAATCCACAAGCGTGTTGATGTTCTCAACTGCCATAAGATAGACGCTTCCGCCATTTCCACCATCGCCACCATCAGGGCCACCCATGGGGATAAATTTTTCGCGGCGAAAGCCGATTGCACCATTACCACCATCACCGGCTTCTACGCGCACCTGTGCTTCGTCAACAAATTTCATACTTTACTCAACAAAATCGAACTGATATAAACGAAAAAAGCCCCAACCAGCAAGGAGGAGCTTCTTAAGTCATTGCCGCTGGCCGTTTAGGGCGAGCGAATTATTTATGCGGCAACAACGCTAACAAATTTACGGTTGTTTGGGCCTTGCACTTTGAAAACCACAATACCGTCAATTGTTGCAAACAACGTGTGATCTTTACCGCAACCTACATTTGCACCTGCGTGGAAATGAGTGCCGCGTTGGCGAACGATAATGCTGCCTGAAGTCACTACTTCACTGCCAAAACGTTTAACGCCTAGACGTTTTGAATTCGAGTCACGTCCGTTGCGGGTACTACCGCCAGCTTTCTTATGAGCCATTTTAAACTCCTAGTGTTAAGCTGAAATACCAGTAATCTGGATTTCAGTATAATATTGACGATGTCCCATAGTTTTCATATGGTGTTTACGACGTCTAAATTTAACAATTTTAATTTTTTTGTGTCTACCTTGTGATAGAACCGTTGCAGTGACTTTGCCGCCAACTAAGAAAGGTAAACCTACTTTCACATCGCCATTGTCTTCAACCATTAAAACTTTATCAAATTCGATGCTATCGCCTTCGCCAAGTTCTAATTTTTCTACTTTTAAGTAGCTGCCTTTTTCTACGCGGTATTGTTTACCGCCTGTTTCAATTACCGCATACATCAGCGTAAACTCCTAAGCTTATAATCTATAAATATATAGTAAAGCTTGTGATTATATTTTCATTAAGTGATTTCGTCAATCTTTAGATTTTAAAATTCACATTTTACATTTCATTTTTTCGTTATTGAGGCAGATCATCTACGCTATTTTCATAAATACCGCTCAATTTACGTTTAAATTCATCCGTAATGAGGCCTGCATCCTGGCGGCTTTTCACCACGCGCGGCGTGATTAACACAACGAGTTCAGTTTTGTCTTTTGTTCTCGTTTTACTGCCAAATAAGGTGCCGAGAATTGGAATGTCGTGAAGCAGGGGGAGTCCATTGTTGTCGTCAGTATTATTATCTTTAATCAACCCGCCCAAAACGATTGTTTCTCCGCTTTGCACGGCAACTGAACTGTTAATCTCGCGCGTTAAAATTGACGGATTCGTTCCATTCGCAGGAATGGCTCCTGGATCTTCCACGCTTTGCGTCACTTCCATCGTCACAAGTCCATTAGCGTTAACACGAGGTTTAATTTTTAGTTTGACACCGGTTTTTCGTTGCTGTTGTTGACTAAAGACGTTGTTTGATGTGCTGCCTGTGGTATTTGTATTGTTTAGCGAACCAAGCGATCCGGTCATTAATGAAATTTCTTTACCGACTTGAATGCTAGCTTCTTGATTATTTAAAACCATGAGTGATGGGGAGGAAATGACATTGACGTTATTGTTTGAGGCCTCTGCATTTAATACCGCTTTAATATCGCCTGATTTGCTCAAAAAAGAATAGCCAAATCCACCGGTTGCAGCGCCGGCTGCGAGTGCACCCAGATCATTACTTTCAATAATATTTTGGCCTCCATTGCTGTGATTGAAATACCATTGAATACCGTATTTCAAATTATCGGTCAGTGTGACTTCCACAATGGTTGCATCGACTAAGACCTGCAGCGGCATGACATCAAGTTGATTCACAATCGGGCGAATAATTTCATATTCTTGCGCTGTTGCCACGATAATTAACGAATTATTGGCTTCGTCGGCAACAATACGCACATCGCCCACATTTGCCACTTTTGTGTCACTATTACCACTCGAGACGCTGCGCTGTGGTGTATTTTTCTTTGTTTCAAAAGACGATTTGATGTCACTAGATTTGTTGGTTAATTCGCCTGCTTTTTTATCATTAGCCAGCTTTGGTGATTTGTCACGACGAGATGAAGATTGGCTACTGCTGCTACCATTGCCAAAAATATCGTTTAACGTGTTGGCAAGTTCAACCGCATCAACATGCTGTACTTTGTAAACATTCACTCCACCGCCATTGGCCGAGTTTGCGCGATCAAGGCGCATAATCCACTGTTCAATATCTTTTAAATAACGCGACTGATGTGAAATAGCCAAAATAGCGTTTAAACGCTCAATGGGAATGAATCGGAAAAATTCACCTTCTTCGCCTTTTGCTTTTTTATAAAAAACTTCTTCTAGTTCTTTAATCAGTGTTTCTGCATCGACATGCGCGAGGGGAAATAATCCAAATGAACGGCCTTTTAAAATATCAATATCAAACGTATTGACCATGTCGACAATACGCGCTAATTCATCGGCAGCACCTGAAACGACGATTAAATTGCGTTGCTTATCGATACTTAACAGTGTTTTTTCATGTAAAAGAGGTTTAATTAAATCGGCGATATTATCGACAGCCACATTTCTGATGGGAATCACGCGCACTTGATAACCAAATTTTCCTTGGCGACTCGATGAAAAATTTGCGCTATAGAGCGCCTCGTTTAGCGGTTCAATATGATAAATAGCACCATCTCGCACCAGCGCAGCGTTATTCATGCTCAACACCATTTCAAGCGTTGGCAGTAATTCTTCTTTGCTTAGGGCGTGTGTGGTTTGCAGTGTAACTTTGCCGACCACTTTGGGACTTAACACATAATTTTGACCCAAAATGTCACTCAAAATAACTTTGGCTACCTCACCTAAATCTGCATCATCAAAATTTAAACTAAATTCACCTTTTCCGCGAGGCACGGCATTTTGTGTATTTTGTTCTGCTGAAATAGGCAGATTTGAACCAAAATCCGCTGAAGGATAAAGTTCGTTTTTGGGTTTATTGGCTTCGGTTATGATGGGTTTGTTTTGTAGCTGCGCTATTGGCTCAACAGAGGGCAATGTGCTTTGTGTGTTGAGTAATAATTTGGGTGAGTGCGGGTTTAATACTTCACAACCAGAAAGAAGTAAACTTGTTAGGATAGCGCAGTTAATAGTTTTTAATTTATAAGGTATTTTCATTGCGGTGTGCATTCTTTTCCAATTAAGTTAAAAATCAAACATTATTGATTTGATTGGTCTTCTGGTTCAGGCGACGGTACTTGATTGTCGGTCGTCGTAGGTTGAACTGTTAAATTTGTTGCATCTACATTTTGAGGTGCGGTTACCGGTACTGGCGTTGCGTTGGCAGGCGAAACGGTTGCAGGGCTTGGATTCTTAGGTTTCATTTTACGCAGTGGCAAATTTTTTGTTTCAGTGCCTTGTGTTAAGTTCACACCATTTTCGTTTATTTCAGATAATTGCCAGCCATCAAGTGCTTCACCAAGTTTGTATTTGCGAAAATTATCTTTTGGTAATCGTCCATTGCTGCGACTAAAAAAAGCTGTTGTGCCGCTGGGGGTGCTATAAATTCCAATCAACTCCCAATTCACACTTGCTGTTTTTTGCGCCGTCGCCAGAGCCATTTCTTCGGGAATGGGCTCTTCAACGGGTTTGCGACCCTTAATAAACATAGGACGATCAACTAAGTCACTATAGCTGTTTTCGCTAGGATCAGATAAATTAAGGCCTGTTAGCGACTCTTCTTGCGTATGAGCGCTGACATTTTTTTTGAGTGCTGTGAGCGTTGTTGCGTCAATGGGTTGCGTCGTCACATAGACTTCAATGACTAACACACCAATCAAGAAAAGATTTAGCGTCCCTAAACAATAAATAGTAGGACGATTCATGCGGCAGGCTTTTTCATAAAACTCATGGCTTGGAAATTTACACTCAACTCATTACTTGAGTCAATGTGATGT
>Ga0114974_10000477_pt1 | contig 33331 bp, 31 predicted proteins | sample S_130206_EF_Meta_FD_87318 | JGI IMG/M metagenome (GOLD analysis project Ga0114974, IMG submission 87318) | Freshwater microbial communities from Lake Simoncouche, Canada to study carbon cycling - S_130206_EF_MetaG | ecosystem: Environmental > Aquatic > Freshwater > Lake | place: Lake... | reverse complement strand
TGATTAATTCATAGGACGTTTCACCTAATACAAATATACTTTTAAAAAGCTTATTGGCCATTATCAAACTCTTCTTGTAAGATACGTCGCAAATCGGCAATCGTTTCTTTTTCTAAGTCTGTTCTTCTTTCTAATTCATCCGCGCTTAATTTCAATACACTTCTTCCCGTATCGCAACCTACACGCTTAAATTCGTCGATAATCCATGGCTCAATTTCGTCTGTAAACTCGTCCATGTCAATATCAAACTCTTCTAATACTTCTTCGTCCTCGCGGTATACATCTAATTCATATCCTGTCAATTCAGAAGCCAATTTAATGTTCACCCCACGACGTCCAATGGCTAAAGAAACCTGATCTGCTTGCAAGTAAACTTCCGCGCGCATACGATCATTGTCTATGTTCATAAAGCTTATTTTTGCTGGCGTCAATGAACGTTGAATTAACAATTGCGTATTGGTTGTAAAGTTGATTACGTCAATATTTTCATTTTTCAATTCGCGAACAATACCGTGAATACGAGAGCCCTTCATTCCTACACAAGCACCCACTGGATCGATACGATCATCGAATGATTCAACAGCTACTTTAGCACGCTCACCTGGCTCACGAACAATTTTCTTAATCGTAATTAAGCCATCAAAAATTTCAGGAACTTCAATTTCTAATAATTTAGCTAAGAACAATGGACTCGTTCTAGACAAGATAATTACAGGAGAATTATTTTTCATATCCACACGAGCAATCACTGCTCTAATGTTTTCTCCTTTCTTGAAAAAGTCTTGAGGAATTTGTTCAGTCTTAGGAAGAATTAATTCATTCCCTTCTTCATCTAATAACAAAACTTCTTTTTTCCAAACCTGATAAATTTCAGCGTTCATGATTTCGCCAATGCGATCAGAATATTTTTTTACTAAAGCGTTTTTCTTTAAATCGTTGATACGAGATGCTAAAGTTTGCTTTGCAGCTAAAATTGCACGGCGACCAAAGTCAAAAATATTAACCTCTTCTAATAATTCCTCACCTATCTCAAAGTCAGGCTCTATCTTGATGGCGTCAGAGTAAGAAACTTCCGCTAATGGATTGTCCACATCATCATCGGGTCTAATTTCACGACGACGGATGATTTCCAAATCCCCTTTTTCAGCGTTTACGATAACGTCGAAATTTTCGTCGCTACCATACTTTTTTCTTAACAAAGTTTTGAATACATCCTCAACCACTTTCATCATGGTTGGACGGTCAATGCTTTCTGCGTCTTTAAACTCCTGAAAGGCTTCTATCAAATTTATACTTGCCATAACATAATTTTTTTTCAAGCTTCTCGCTTGATGATTTGTTAAAATTGAATTTGAACTATTGTTGTTTTAATATTTTCAAATGGAATAAGCAATTGTTGCTGGGTTGCTTTTTTACCCTTACCCTCTGTCCACTCAATCAAAATATCTGCTTCTGCTACCGTTGTTAAAGTACCTTCTTTCTTAGTACCGTCTAACATCTCCACCTCCACTTTTCTGCCTATATTTTTATTGTATTGTCTTTTTAATTCTAATGGCTCATCCACACCTGGTGAAGAAACCTCCAAAGCAAAATCGCCCTCTGGAAACCAACCTGACTCTTCAATGGCTCGGTATAACTTACGGTTAAAGTAAGTACACTTTAAAATAGGCAAGCCATTGTCTCCGTCTAGATATACTTTTATTATATGTCCTGGTTTAACCTTCACCCAAACCAAGAAATATTCCGGATCCTCTAGTAATAGAGGCTCAATTAAACCGTATACCCTTTCTTTTAAATCGTTTACTTCCATAGTTAAAAAAGAAGAAGGGAACGATTTCGTTCCCTTCATTTCTCTGCTTATTCTTGAACAAAGGTAATAAAACGGGATGAAATAACCCAATTTTATTGACTCAGGCCTTATTTTTGCACTATGTTAAAGCTAATTCTATACGGATTTGTAGTCTACTTTTTATATAAGGTCATTTTTGAAGTGGTAGTACCCGTCAGTAAGGGCGTAAAAAAAGTGCGTCAAAATATGGAACAGATGCAACGCCAGCAAGCCGAGGCATTTAAAAAAGCGGAGGCAAATACAACCACTGCGGCGCCTAAAAAAGAGGCTCCTGTAAATGCAGAATACATTGATTTTGAAGAAGTTAAGAAATAATTAGGTCCTTTTCGACCCGCATGCCCGATTGTAAATACAAAACCTGCATACCCACCGAGGCGGCTGCAATCACATTGGGTTCATTGTCGTCTATAAATAGGGTTTGCTCGGCAATCAACCCTTCCTTATCCAAAATAAACTGAAAAGAAGCTGGATCCGGCTTTCTTTGACCCATTTTATGGGAATAATAAGGTGTTTTGAACAAATTCTCGAATTGCCCGCCTAAGTCTTGAGCAAATTGAGGAATGAAATAATCGTAATGAATTTGATTGGTATTGGAATACAAAAATGTCTGGTACTTATTATTATTTGTCTTCACCCAGTCAATACTTTCTTTTCGATACCCCACTAGCAATGAGTTCCAGGCGTCAATGATTTGATGCTTGGGTAAATTCAATTTGCATAAAGCATTAAAACCTGCACAAAATTCATCCTCATTAATAAGCCCTTTTTCTAAATCGAAAAAAAGTGGATCAGATTTATTGAGCGTAAAATGATTTTCAAAATGAGGGATACCGAGTGCTTCAAAGGCATCATACATTTTTACGAAATCTATATCATACAAAACATTCCCTAAATCAAAAATCAAATTCTTGGTAATGGCCATACATTAAAATTAAACTTTGATGAAGATAAACAAAGCTTTTAAATATTTGTACATTTGAAGTATGAAACAAAATTTAGCACATATCGCAGTAGTGGTAAGAGACTACGACGAAGCCATCGAGTATTATACAAACGCTTTAGGTTTTCAATTAATGGAAGACACAGTTTTGTCTGAAACTAAACGATGGGTAATGGTGCGGCCAACCGGTGCTGAAAATGGCTGTACCTTATTGCTAGCAAAAGCAGCCACTCCGGAACAAGAAAAATATATAGGTTATCAAACAGGTGGTCGTGTGTTTTTATTTTTATACACGGATAACTTTTATAGAGACTATGAAAATTACACTGCAAAAGGAGTAGAATTTACCATTGCGCCACATGTGGAAGATTACGGAACCGTTGCGGTGTTTAAAGATATTTATGGCAATTTATGGGACCTAATTGAGCCTGCAAAAAAATAAATATTTTACTTTTTTACTTCAAGCAATTAATCTTTGCGCCCCATCGCGGCAGCCATATGCTTACAAGCTGCATCCCCTTTGTTTAATTCAGCCTTAATATTTATATGTGAGATTTCATCTCTGTTTTGACTGAGCTTGAAAACATGCTGCAAGTCTGTAACCACAATATCAAAGGAGTATATAGCTTTCATGTTTTGTTGCATATATTCTTCCGATAAATTTTTTACTTGCGTAGGCGATTCCGCATCTTTTTCAAAATGCAAAGTCAACTCGGTTAATAAATTTCGCAAATGCGCTTCGTCTTTAATTTCCATCCTACCCCTCGCATGCACTGTTTGATAATTCCAAGTACTCCCCATATTTTTTGTAGTGTACCAATTGGCACTTACAAATGCCGAGGGCGCCGAAAAAATGACCAGCACATTTTTGTTAAGCTCAAATGCAGCGGTATGATCCTGCTTGCGCATCATATGTCCACTGATGGTAATAATTTCATTTTCTATTTTAATGAGTATCGGTATATGCGTAGCTACTGGAAATCCATTAGCGTCCACTCCACAAATGGTTACAAAAGGATTGGCTTGCATAAAGTCAAGTACTTCCTGATGATTGTTGGCTTTGAAATGAGAAATATCGTACATAAAATAATTATTAAATTGGTAAAGCAGTGGTTGCTTTAATTTCATCCATCATAAATAAACTATTAATATGCGCTACCATGGGAAGCACTGCTAATTTTTCCTGGTAAAATTTATTATAAGTCTCCACGTCTTTGGTCACCACTTTTAAATAATAATCAAAACTGCCGGAAACCAAACTACAGGAAATAACTTCATCAAACTTTAAAATAATTTGCTCAAACTCGGCAAAATTATTTTTGGTTTGTTTATCCAATGTAACGTGGCAAAAAACCACCATGCCTAAATCAATTTTCTTTCTATTAATTAAGGCCACGTAATTGGCAATGACGCCATCCGCTTCTAATCTTTTAATTCGATCGTGCGTTGGGCTCACTGACAAATTAATTTCAGCGCTAATGTCCTTTAAAGTGGCTAAGGCATTTTTTTGCAAGATGCCTAAAATGGCCATGTCAATACTATCTAAATTCATGCTCAAAATTTGAAAACGTAATTATTTCGGTAAATCAGGTAATTATGCCTCTAATTTACTGTATTTTTCTATATATAACGTATTTATTAGTATATTTTACTGTATTTATGATAACTATGCAGAATATTTTCTTTTTAGTGAACTTTATACAGTAATAAAATAAAATACAATGATAATAGGTTGCCCAAAAGAAATCAAGATACAAGAATACAGAGTGGGAGTAACGCCCGAAGGTGTAGATGCCCTCGTAAGACAAGGACATGAGGTTTATATTGAAACCAACGCAGGTGCGGGTTCGGGGTTCTCAGACGAAGCCTATATAGAGGTAGGTGCAAAAATTTTAAACACTGCTAAAGAAGTATATGAGATTGCAGAGATGATTATCAAAGTAAAAGAACCATTGGCCGTTGAGTTCCCATATATTAAGTCGGGTCAAATATTATTTACCTATTTCCATTTTGCAGCTTCTAAGGAATTGACAGACGCTATGATAAAAACGCATGCAGTTTGTATTGCCTATGAAACCGTAGAATTAGCAGACGCCTCTTTACCATTATTGGTTCCTATGTCCGAAGTAGCAGGAAGAATGGCCATTAATGTTGGGGCCTATTATTTAGGAAAACCATTTGGTGGCAAAGGAAAATTATTAGGTGGGGTACCAGGTGTGAAACCAGCAGAAGTATTAATTATAGGTGGTGGTATTGTAGGTACGCAAGCAGCTAAAATGGCTGCAGGTTTAGGTGCCAATGTTACAATTATGGATACCAACTTAGCTAGATTAAGATATTTAAGTGATGTAATGCCAGCAAATGTGGTAACACAATATTCTACTTTGTTAGCCATTAAAGAAAAATTACCCACCACGGATTTATTAGTAGGTGCCGTTTTACTTCACGGCGCAAAAGCACCGCACTTGGTAAAGAAAGCAGATTTAAAATTAATGGAGGCAGGTTCGGTAATCGTGGATGTAGCAGTGGATCAGGGTGGATGTATTGAAACTTGTAAACCAACCACACATGAAAATCCAGTATTTACCATTGACAATGTAATTCATTATTGCGTAGCCAATATGCCTGGAGCGGTTCCTCAAACTAGTACACGCGCTTTAACACAAGCCACTTTGCCATATGCCATTTCTATTGCCAACAAAGGATGGGAAAAAGCTTGTGCCGAAAGCCCTGCTTTAGCAAAAGGATTGAATATTCGCGCGGGTAAGATTTTACATAAAGGCGTTTCGGAAGCATTTACAGCAGCTTAATTTTTAAATAGTTTTTATACGATTTAAGCCTAGTCCAAAAGACTAGGCTTTTTTATATATTTGTATTATGAAAAACATTCTAGTATTATGTACAGGCAATAGTTGTCGCAGTCAAATTGCACATGGTTATTTAGCTGCCATGGCTAAAGGAAAAGCAAATGTATATTCTGCAGGAGTGGAAACGCATGGCGTCAATCCCAAAGCCATTGCAATTATGAAAGAGGATGGGATTGATATTTCAGGGCATACCTCCAATAATATTACTGAATATTTTGGGATAGATTTTGATTATGTGATTACTGTTTGCGACAACGCAAAAGAACATTGTCCCTATTTCCCAACCAAGGCTTTAAAATTGCACTACAACTTTCCCGATCCAGCAAAAGCAATAGGCACAGAGGAAGAAGTGATGAATGAATTTAGATCCGTACAAAATATGATTAAGGACTATTGCCGTAATTTTTCGGAAAAGTATATTTTTATTTAAATCTTTTTTTAATAAGATTAAAGTAAGTGAAATAGAAATGGCTTCACTGTCCATTTTTTCGTTTCAACAATCCATGGACTAGTATGATCCTTTATATTAGATAATATATCCCAAGCAGCTTGCATATGTGTTTTCTTGAGCGCAATATTCTTATACGCTGTATTCAACACCACCTTACCCGCTATTTCCCCATTAACTAAATAGGCAGTGTTGTTAAATATTTTCCCAATGATGTGATTTTTTTTGCCAAAAAAACAATCTCCTATCAAAATACCATGCACATGTTCTTGATTCAGATCCATGATCATCATATTCTGAATATAGGCTACTGCTTCTTCTTTTTGATTAAGAATGGTATACATGTTTGTTGGGTTGATTGGATTTTATGAGCATTTCAACAATTTCAGCAGTACTATGTTTCAAGTCCAGTTTTATTGCTTTTTTCTCCGTAATCCATTGTTTAAAATATTGTTCAAAATTTTCGTCTATCTTTTTAATTACCATAACCCCCAGTTTTTCAAGGGCAGCGGCATTGCAAGCTTGCTCGTAATGATTCTTTATGGGTATACTTAACACTTTTTTATTCATATACATAGCCTCCGCTGGGGTTTCAAATCCACCTGCCGTAATAATGCCATAACACCTAATTAAACTACTAGTAAACTGTTCATTATTAATGGGGAAGTAGGTGATATTTTTTTTACAAGTAATTTGATCAAACTCTTTTGAGAAAACTTCAAAATGATAATTTGATTGTTTAAGAAAATGGGCCTCTAAGTGATGTATAGCATACTGGGGCAGATATACTGTAATATGCCCATCATTTATGGGGTTTGCTTTAATAATATCTTCCTTAATAATAGGGTTATAAATATGATGATCATAGCTCTCGAAATGTAGTCCAAAATGTGATTTACTTTTTACAAATTTTTCTAGTATGAAATTGCCAAGTATATTTTTCTTTAGAGGTCTTGGAGTTTTTTCACTCTGAAAGCTTGCTTGATGACCAAAATGTACACAGGGAATTTTTTTAAGCGAGCAGGCTAAGGAAGTAACAAAATCAAAATCATTAATGACTAAGTCATACTTTTCAATAGGCAAGGACTTTGCCTCACTAAATACACTAAAAGATAAGGAGCGTATAATTTTTAAATAATCAAGTCCCCCAGTATGCTTATAAAACAAACTTACACCCTTACTCGTATATTTTATGGGTAGATTATTTTTAAGATTCGTATTGCTCCCACTTAAAAAGAAATCAACTTCTCCATACTTTTTCAAAAAAGGATACAATTCTACAGCCCTACTTAAATGACCATTTCCCGTGCCTTGAATTGCATAAAATATTTTCATGAATCAATTAACTTAAAGCGAAACTTGAAAAGCAACTTCGCTAGTCATTACATTTAATTCCGTATTCAAATGCACGATTTTAATTTTTTGAGATGAAACATGTTCAAATTGCTTAGGGTCATATTGAAACAGATGCCATGCATTATCGTAATACTCTAAGGATGTTGAGTTTTCAATCCAATCCCCACTGTTTAAATACGTAACCGACCCTTTGTCAGTAGTAACCACCCTTTGTTGGGGTTGGTGAATATGTCCACAAATCACATACTGATATCCATTTGCAATAGCCAATTCAGCAGCGGTTTGTTCAAAATTACCTATCCATGAAACGGCTTGTTTAACGCCATTTTTCACCTTCTTGCTAAAACTCATCTTCTCCCTTCCCATCATCCTTGAAATCCAGTTAAACAGGCTATTTAATACAATTAATAGATCATAGCCATAGCCGCCTAATTTAGCCAGTATTTTAGCGCTTCCTTTGGTAGTTCTATCAAATACATCCCCATGAAATACCCAGTTTTTTTCGCCATTTATTTCAAACACAATCTTATCGGTTAATTGAATATTTCCCATTTCAAAATCGGCATATTTACGCAATGCCTCATCATGATTACCTGTAATATAAACCACTTTTGTTCCCTTACTAGCCATGCTAAAAATCTCCTTAATAACTGCCATATGACTGGCTGGGAAAAAGCGTTTATTAAACTGCCAGATATCAATAATGTCGCCATTAAGGATTAAGGTAGTGGGATGGATGCTTCTTAAATAGTTAAGCACTTCCTTGGCCTGACAGCCAAAAGTACCTAGATGCACATCACTAATAACGCAAACATCAATTTTACGTTTTTCCATGGGTAGTGGTTTTTATAAAATACGCACAAACGTGTTATCGGATTGTTTAGCGAATATTAATTAATTATTAACTTAATGTAGAAGCTACTTGTCTTACCTTTAGAATGATAAATTCGTATTGAAATTGAACACTTTATGAAAGATAGATTTATTGCAAGGGATATTAGCTGGCTAAGTTTTAATGGACGGGTTTTACAAGAAGCAAACGATCCAACCGTGTCTTTAAGTGACAGAGTGCGATTTTTAGGCATCTTCTCTAATAATTTAGACGAGTTTTTTAGAGTCCGGGTGGCCACTTTAAAAAGAATGTCTGAATTTGCAAACAAAAAGGGACATATACAAAATATGGACTTAATTGAAAGTCCTCAGCAGGTATTAGATCTCATACAAAATATTGTATTAAAACAACAAAATGAGTTTAACCGCATATGGGTTAATATCAATAAGGAGCTAAGGCTAAACAAGGTGTTTTTGGTGGATGACAAAAAATTAAATATAGATCAAAAACAATTTGTAAAGCAATATTTTGACGATATAGTAAGGCCGTACATTATACCCTTAATGATAGAAAATGTACCTGAGCTACCCTATTTGAGAGATAAAAGTTTGTATTTAGCCATTGTAATGAGTAATAAAAACAATGCCTATAATCAAAAGTTTTCCCTTATCGAAGTACCATCACGTTCTATAGGAAGATTTATTCAGTTACCCTCAAAACCAGGCACAGCAAGCATTATACTACTAGAGGATTTGATACGTTTTAATCTGCCTTTTATTTTTTCCCATTTTAAGTTCAATAAGTTTGAGGCCCATATTTTTAAAATAACCAAAGACGCTGAAATAGACTTGGACCAAGAAATTGGGATTAATTTTATTGACAAAATTTCTAAAGGAATTAAAAATCGTCGCAAAGGAAAGCCTGTTCGTTTTGTTTATGAAAAAGAAATGAATGCCGAAATGTTAGAATTTTTAATCCAGAAATTAAAATTATCGCGCAAAAGTAGCATTATACCTGGTGGGCATATTCATAATTTTAGACATTTTATGGATTTCCCAAATGTCATACCCGTAAAAAACATTCGACCTACCGCATTAATCCATCCAGCTTTTAAGAAAAAGGATTTGATTTCCGATGTAGTGCTAAAAAAAGACGTGATGCTACATTTCCCTTACCATACTTACGATCCAATCATAGACATGTTAAGGGAGGCTGCCATGGACGATACCGTTACAAGTATCAAGATAACCGCCTACCGATTGGCTAGTAATTCTAAGGTGATCAATGCACTTATCAATGCAGCTAGAAACGGCAAACAGGTGACCGTATTCTTGGAATTGAAGGCAAGGTTTGACGAAGAAGCAAATTTAGAATGGAAGACCATTATGGAAGAAGAGGGCATTCATGTCCTAGTAGGGGTACCTAATAAAAAAGTGCATGCAAAATTGTGTGTAATTCAAAAAAAGATAAAGGGTAAACTCGTCAAATATGGTTTTGTAAGTACAGGTAATTTAAATGAAAAGACAGCCAGGGTATATGCGGACCATTGTTTACTGACTGGTTCGGCGAGTATTATGAATGAGGCAAACAGCATTTTTAATTACTTGGAAAACTGGCAACAAGGAGACAGGCCCATTGCAAAAATGCGCAACCTGCTCGTTTCGCCAATCAATATGAGGAATTCTATTATTGAATTCATAAACAATGAAATTGAATTTGCTAAAAAAGGAAAGAAGGCTTCCATTATCATAAAGCTTAATTCAATAACAGATATCAACTTAATAGAGCATTTATATAAAGCAGCGAAGGAAAATGTAGAAGTTCATTTAATAATCAGAGGCATTACCACTTTAAAAGTGAACAGTGATAAAATAAATTCCAAATTGAATGCAATTAGTATAGTTGATCAATATTTAGAACATGCTAGGGTGATGATATTTCATAATAACGGTAATGAAAAAGTATATATATCTAGTGCCGATTGGATGGTTAGAAATTTAGACCACCGCATTGAAGTGGCAGTGCCTATTAATGATAAAGTAATAAAAAAAGAGTTAATTGATATCATTCATATCCAATTAAAAGACAATCAAAAAGCAAGAGTCCTAGACGCATCATTAATGAATAAATATGTACCTTTGAAAGGAAGGAGGTATAAGTCACAAGAAGAGACTTATCTGTATTTAAAAGGTAAAAAATAAAAAATTGATACTCGCAGCCATAGACATAGGTAGTAACGCAGCAAGGCTTCTTATTTGTGAAGTAGTCATCAAAGGAAAAGAAACTGAATTTAACAGGTTAAATATTCTTAGAATACCGCTTCAATTGGGATTTGATGTATTTGAGAAAGGATTTATTGGAAGCCGTAAGAAAAAAATGCTCATAGATACTATTAAAGCTTATAAACAACTCATGAAAGTATATGAGGTGGAGCATTATATGGCTTGTGCCACCAGTGCCATGAGGGATGCACAAAATAGTAAGGAAATTATTAAAGAAATTGAAGCCGAAACCAGCATCGAAATTGAAATTATTTCAGGTGAATTAGAGGCAGAAATCATTTACGAGAATCACATTGCCGAATTATTAGATAAAGAGCATAGTTATTTATATATGGACGTTGGCGGCGGTAGTACCGAGCTTACCTTATATCATAACAATGAGTTAGTGTTACAAAAATCCGTGAATATTGGAACAGTGCGTATGCTCACCAATAAGGTAACAGATGAAACCTGGGAAGAACTAAAAGATATTTGTAAAAATATTGCTGAAAAATACAAACATGTTACTGGGATTGGATCAGGCGGGAATATTAATAAAATCTTTTCCCTATTAAGATCCAAAAATGAAAAATATCTTCATGCAAATGCAGTCAAAGAGATGCAAAAAGAGATGTTACAACTAAGTGTTGAAGAAAGGATGAAAAAATACAATATCAAAAAAGATAGAGCCGAGGTAATTGTTCCTGCGATACAGATTTATATGAACCTATTTAAATGGTGTGGCATTGAGCAGATATTAGTTCCTAAAATTGGACTTGCAGACGGCTTAATTCAGCATTTATACGACCAAGTATTAAAAGATGCATAAGATTAAAGAAGCTTAGAAAACATTTTCTTTATATAGGTAAATTTCCTTCTGGTATAAAATCGTTGATTTAAGGTAGAATTAATACCACAGGCCACTGTTAATTTGGCCGTATTTGCTTCTATGCAACTTGTTTCAATAAAATCATATAATATATCTGCAGCTTGTAATTTTCTATATTTAGGCACTATATAAAAATGTGCAATTTCTGCAATCAGATCATTTTCAAAAATTTCACTATAATATCTTAATGCAAGACAGCCAATAGATTTATTTGTATCAAACGTTTCTACTATAAAAAAGTGGAGTTGATTGTCTTTTAACTTAGTTTCGAAAATAGCAACAAACTCTTCTAATCGAAGAAAGGAATTGGTATAGCCCTGATAAGATTCAAAAAATATTTGAGCATCTTTGATATCTGCTTTCCTGAATTCGTATCTAATTTGCTCGCTTGCCATTTTACAAAATTCAATGAAAAACGGATACTTAACTTTAAATTGATATTATCAAATTGTTAAGTAGCAGCAAGAATTTAAGCCAAATAAAAAGCGCCCCAATAAATTGGAGCGCTTTTGTATAAAACTATAACAATTATTAAATACTAATTTATTTCCATGATGTCCAACCTCTCCACCATGCTTGGTTCACACCAGATGTTGCTACTGCACCTCTGAAGGTTGCAGTTTTATCAAAGAATGCATCTTGTAATAATGCATCAGAGAAGCTACCATTAGATTTGTAATCCAAAGATGTATTCAATCCTAAGGTACCATAAGTAGCACTTAAACTACCAGAAGTTGCTGGGCCTGCACTCGCGTATGGAGTAAAGTCAGGATTTGTATAGTTATAAGGTTGAATTAATTTTAAGATGTTTGCATCAGCAGAACTTAAAATAGTATTGTTGTAAAAAGGAGTAGAGAAGATCGCTAATACATCGGCAGTAGTTTTGTTTGTAGTAGCGCCAGATTTACCAACATATTCAAAATCTACTGTATTCCCTGCTAATGTTACATTCTTTAATCTTGTAACGCTATCCTGTAAATTTTTATAGGTTGATCCATTGGTAGTTACTTTAGACTCGTCTATAGTAATACCTCTTGGCCATCCTGCAATAATTGCATTTTGAATAGAGATACCAGAGTTTCTTCTAATTTGAGCACCTGCATAAAACAAGTTATTTCCTTTTCCAGATACTGGATTAATTCTTGGTCCGATTGCAGTGATATTTGAGAATACGGCAGTTGTTTTTGGAGTGAAATCAGAACCATTACCGTCATTGTCAGATTCAAAGGCTTCTGAGTTAGAGATATCCGCTATTAAAGAGTCTCTTAACACGATACCAAATTGTACTTTACCAGAATATCCAAAGTCTGTATCAAAGTCGTCATCTTGAGTCTTATAAGCAATTAAATACTTACAGTTCACGGTACCACCAAACCACTCGTAAGCATCATCCTTTGCATAAGTAACTTGGATGTGATCAATGGTTGTACCATTACCCACACCTGCCATCGTTAAGCTATTCAACTCATTATCTGGTTGGTAAGCATATCCAGCATATTCAATTCTTACATATTGTAAAATACCACTGTTGTCAGCATCATTTGCTGTTGGGAAATCTGGATCACCAGAACCTGCTAAACCATATCCTACAGCTGCATCATTCACACCACCTTCAACAGAAGTCAATCCTTTATAAGCAGTTCCTTTCCAAGTTAAAGATTGGTTTACGGTTGCACTACCTAATAATACGATGCCACCCCAATCACCTGAAGCTGGATTTGCAGCAGCAGATGTAAATATAACAGGCTTTTCTGCTGTTCCTTTTGCTACTAATTTTGCACCACGGCAAATTACTAAAGCAGCCACATCTGTACCCGACTTACCCATTACTTTTGCGCCAGCCTCAACTGTCAAAGTAACTCCTTTTGTTACATACACTAAACCTGAAAGGTAGTTGATGTCTTTTGCTAACAAAGTAGTGTCTTTGGTAATTTTACCAGACAAAGTAATCGTATTTGATACCACACCTATTGGTGCAATTTCCTTCGTTACTACGAAGATTTCTTTTTCGCCATCCGTTTCGATCTTTCTACAACCAGTAACGGCTAAAAAAGCTAGAGATAAATAAAATAATTGTTTCATTGTTGTTTGTATTTAAAAAAAGTTTTTTATTTAGTTTATTATAAAGTGTAATTAAGTGTTACGCCATAAGTGGTACCAAATTTTCTAGAAAAACGAAGCCCGTCTTTAGCCGCATCATATCCTGTATTGCTATCACCATTTTGGTAGAAGATTTGTCTTTGATTCAATAAGTCGGAAATTGTTAATTTAATTTCTGCTTTATTATTTGCGAATTTCTTACTCATTTGCAAATCAATTAAAGCCCTTGGATTCTCATACACATCTGGCGAACCTGCACCAGCTTGAATATCACCCACTAAATATATACGCTTACCCACTTGATTCACCAAGGCGGTGATGTTTAACCCTTTTTCAGCTACATCGTATAATAATCCGGCGTTAATTAAATAAGGTGATTGTCCTTGTAATGGTCTGCTAATTCCTATATTTTTATCCTCAATTTTTGAATTGATATAAGAACCATTCGCTTGTAATGTAAAGCGCTTGCTTAATTTTTTTCTGCCTTCTAACTCAAATCCAAAAGCAGTTGCTTTTGTAGCATTTTGGAAAGAGAACAAGCTAGATCCACCAGAACCTTCTTGATAAATACTTTCAATTGGATTTTCAAAGTTCTTGAAGAAAACACCAGCTGTGAACATTTCACCTGCAGAAGGGTAGTATTCATATCTTAAATCGGTGTTGGTGATTTTTGTTCTTTTTAAACCTGGATTTCCTGATACAGAAGCGTTTAATTCAAAATCATAAATGCTTAATGCAGATAGCTCTCTTAATTCAGGTCTGATTACAGTTTGAGAACCTGTAAGTCTTAGATTTGCTTTTTCAGTGAGTTTAAAAGACGCATTTACACCAGGTAAGTAATCGGTAACCTGAGAATAAGTATGTCTAGGATCCCATTTCTTCACTGAACCAACCAATTGATCAAAGTTTTCTACTCTTAAACCCCAAACAACTCTTAAACCATTTGAAATTTTATTATCAAATTGTAAGTACCCAGCGTTTAGGATGGTATTTGCTAAATATCTGAAATTTCTATTTTGTATAGAATTAAAAGCAAATTTATTGTCATAGCCATTTCCAAAATTTGCTGACGCGAAAGCTTGGTCGGCTGGCAAACTTCTTAAAGAAAGGTTGTCAATTGGCATTGTGATAGCAAACAATTGCGCGTCATACAAACGATCCTTCACTTGAATCATATAACCCGCCTTAATGGTTTGTTGATTTAATTTTAATGTTAAATCACCACCACCGGTATAAATATAATCAGAAAGAGATTTGAATACACGGCTTCCTGACTGTTGAGATAAAGAGTTAGAAATATTCAACACGTAAGGATCATTACCAGTCATATTTTTGGTATACAAAATTCTTCTTTGGTCAGGACTATATGCATCTAATATATTAAATGCGCCATACCAATTGAATTTTAATTTTTGAGATAAGCTATGCTCACCATTTAATTGATTGGTAAAGAAAGTATTTTGATCAAAGACAAATTCATTGCCTTTTACCAATTGTTGTCTATCATAAACGGTACCAGATCTTTGTGTAAATATGTTAGAAGTCTTAACATTCACAATCGCCTTATAGCTAATTTTGTTTAATGGGTTTAAGAAAATTGATAAACCTGCAATACCACCCATATTAATATCGTTAATATACTTATTGTCATTTAAAGCAACATAAGGTGAAAAACCTGAATTAGATAATTGGTTCTGATTATTCACGTTGTCCTGAAAACGGTAAGCATTTGCATAGCTAATACCAATAATACCACCTATTTTTTTACCCCATAAGGTTCCAGAAAAACCTCCATTCATTTGTAAACTAACATTGGGTTTGGCAGTAGTGGTTAACGGTGACCAATTGTTTGACATACTTTTTCCCATCGCTGTTTTAGTAGCCATACTAGAAGTGTCAAAACTAGATTTAGTCGTATAACCCATTGGTAAGGATCTAGAACCATCGTCAATACCATACCAATCTGTCTTTCCACCCTTGTCTTTCAAAAATTGCTTACCAGTGATTAAGCTGTTTGCACTAGTTCCTATTTGAATATTAAAGAAGTTTTTAGAAGGCACATCCTTTGTATTTACTTGGATTAAACCACCTGCCCACTCTCCTGGTAATTCAGGTACGAATGCTTTATTAATAATGATATTATCAATAATTTGAGAAGGAAATAAATCAAAAGAGAATGTCTTACGGTCAGGCTCTGTACTTGTAAGTAAGATTCCATTTAACATTGCTTGGTTATATCTATCCGCCAAACCTCTTACAATAATATATTTGCCTTCTTGTATTGAAGCACCCGGTGTTCTCTTTAAAATTTCTGCTGTGTTTCTATCTGGGCTTCTTTTAATAGACTCTGCAGAGATCACAGAAGCTACTGTATTTGTATTTTTTTGGAAAGCGATCAAGGCGTTATCAGTAGATCCTTTATTGGTGCCTCTATTCGTACTTACCACTACATCTTTTAAATTCTTATTGCTTTCTTCTAATAATAAGTCGGCAGAAACTTCCTCGCCAGCAGTAATTGCTTTAACTGTAATGGAGTTTTCTTTATATCCTACATAAGAAGCCACCAAAGTGTATTCTTTATTTATATCTATTGAAAAAGTAAATCGACCTTCAACGTCGGTCTTTGTTGATTGCGCCCTGTCCCCTTTTAAACTTACGGTTACTCCAATTAAAGCCTCGTTTTTAGTGTTGGTAACCTTACCAATAAATTTAGCTTTTTGTGCTTGCGCAAATAACGTAGAAAAAATGATTGTAATGAGTATGAATAGCCTTTTCACGGTATTGGTTTGTTTGTACCGCAAATATTAGACTCTAATGTTACCAAATTGTTACCTCAATATGAACTTAATATTAACTTTGGCAAAGACATGATACTCATTATATTTAAACACCTGAATATCAATATTATTTTTTAGATAACTTTAAAATTAAATCGGGTGCTTCTAATTTAAGATTGGAAATATCAATTTGAATTCCATCCTTACTTGCATTGCCTTTTATCCAAGTCCCATTATTCATTACTAAAATGGTGGATGCATTATATTCCCCGGGTATCGTAATAATATTGCTATTTGGTTTTTCAAAAATATGTACAAAAACAAAGTCTTTGTTTTGGGTGGTTACCCCCCAAGTATCAGCAGGCATGGGTCCGCCCCTTGTTCCATAAAAACTGGCACCAAACTGTTTAGTCCACTTTCCCACAAGGGCCAAGGTATCAGAGAATTCTTTTCCTATTTCTCCATTGGGCATAGGACCCACGTTTAATAATAAATTAGAATTGCGTCCTGCTGCACCAACCAAGGTTCTAATAACCTCAGGATATGACTTATAATGATGGTCGTTAATTTTAAAACCCCAGGCATCATTCATGGTTACACAGGATTCTAAGGGAAGGGAAGAAGCAGATTGAAAACTTAAACCTGACTTATTTTGTCCAGGCAAATCCTGTTCAAACATTTGAAAGTCTTCCCCATTAATGGGATCCAAATGATGATTGTTTCCAATCATGCAAGCCGGTTGTAGTGTATGGATTAAGCTATAAATTTCATCATACTTCCAATCAACTCTTGAACTTCTATCGGCCGAGCCTTCTGGATTGGTTTGATCCCAATGTCCATCAAACCAAATACAAGAAATAGGTCCATAATTAGTGAGTAGTTCAGTGAGCTGACTTTTCATGAACTGCAAATAAGAAGCATAATTACTCTTTTGCGTACGACCGGCTTTTTGACCAGTTCTTCCTGTTTCATATGGATAGTCATCCCTACTCCAGTCCAAGGTAGAATAATACAAGCCCAATTCAATGCCCTGCTTTTTACATTCAGCAGCCAATAATTTTAAAACATCTTGTTTATAAGGGGTATTGGTAATTTTCCAATCCGAAAATTTAGTGTCCCAGTTAGAAAAACCATCGTGATGCCTGGTAATAAAAACAATATACTTCATACCGGCATCCTTGGCTGTACTCACCCATTTAGCAGCATCAAAATTGATGGGGTTAAATAATTTTATTAATTTTTTATAGTCATTTACTTGAATGCCGTGATTTTCCATTACCCACTCGCCGTCGCCCAATACACTTGAAGCGCCCCAATGAATAAACATGCCAAATTTTCGATCTTCAAAAGAAGTTCTAGCCGATATATTACCGGGCGTCGGGGTATAAATTTGAGAAAGATTTTGGGCTTGAGTTTGGAAAAAAGAAAAGCAAGTAAATAAGACTAGTAATTTTTTCATAAGATTATTTATCGTTCATTAAATTTAATTAAAAAAAACGATAAAAACTCCTCAAAAGATTTTACTAATCTAAATGGTATACGCTGTGTAAGTCGTCGGTATTTTTAAAATTTACACCCAAATCCTTGATGAGACCATCTTTGACATCATATGCCCAGCCATGAAGATGTAAATTTTGGTTGCGCTTCCATGCATTTTGAACAATAGATGTCTTCCCTAAATGGAATACTTGCTCAATCACATTGAGTTCTACAAATCGGCGACCTCTTTCATCTTGATCCTTGATGGCATCAAGTTCTTTATAATTAATACGATACACGTCTTTTAAATGACGCAGCCAATTATCGATGAGTCCAAATTGTTTGTTATGCATCGCAGCTAATACACCGCCGCACCCATAATGTCCGCACACAATTACATGTTTTACTTGTAATACTTCTACTGCATAAGATAGCACGCTGAGCATATTCATATCACTATGTACTACCATGTTGGCAATATTTCTGTGAACAAAAACATCGCCCGGCTTGGTACCAGTAATTTGATTGGCAGGCACTCTACTGTCAGAACATCCAATCCACAAGTATTCTGGATTTTGCGTATTCGCTAAATTATTAAAAAAATTAGGATCTATTGCAAGCTGCTCAGCAACCCATTTCTTATTATTCTCTAATAATTTATTGTATGAATTTTCCATAAATCAAGTAATCATTTACCTCGTAAAAATAAGCTTATTTAGCTTAATTTTAAAGAATGAATATGTCAGTTGAAATAATGGGATGGATTGCCTCCGTGCTTATTGTAGGATCCTATGCATTAAATATTACAGGAAAGCTTGAAGCTACCAACAAATGGTATGTTTGGGCTAATATCATAGGAGGCTTTTTCTTTATCATCAATACCTATTTTCATCAGGCTTACCCATCTATGTTGGTTAATATTATTTGGGTGATTATTGCATTTGTGATGATATTTAAAAACAAAAGAAAATAATACTTCTTAAATATTAATTATATCCATGAATTGGGTGAAAAATTTTTATATTAATTATATTTTAAAGTTTACAATACTCAGTATTGTTCTTGGATTTTATATTGGTTCTGCCACTGCATTATTTTTAGCGGGGTTGGAAGCCGTAACCCAATATAGGGAACATCATCAATGGATTATTTATACTTTGCCTATAATGGGACTTGTTATTGGATGGTTGTATTACCAATACGGAGTGGTGGCAAAAAAAGGAAATAATTTAATCATTGAACAACATCGGGCAACACAAAAAGAAACCATCCCATTGATCATGGCCCCCTTGGTTTTTATAACCACCCTACTTACGCATTTAGTTGGAGGTGCTACAGGACGCGAAGGCACTGCAGTGCAAATGGGAGGTGCCATTGCCGATCAGTTTACAAAAACCTTCAAATTAAATGAGCCGGAACGAAACACTTTATTAATCATGGGGGTGAGCGCAGGTTTTAGTGCTGTATTTGGCACCCCCTTTGCAGGCGCAGTGTTTGCATTAGAAATTATGTTGTTTAAAAACTGTAAGTGGTGGGATATATTGCCAAGTTTTGCAGCCGCCTTTTTTGCACATTATATTTGTATTCATTGGGGCATACACCATACCGAATATGCTATTTATTTAATCCCTGCGATAGATATCAACTCCATTGCTTGGGCAATGTTTGCTGGTGCTATATTTGGATTGGCTGCATTCTTGTTTTCAAGTTTGCAAAAATATTGGAGTATCCTATTTGGCAAAATAAAGTACGAAATTTTAAGACCATTTATTGGAGGTATCGTCTTAATTGTTGCAGTGCTATTACTAGGTACACAAAAACATCTTGGACTAGGCATTCCAACCATTATTGAATCTTTTTTACGCCCCTCCGGTACATATGATTTTATGATCAAAATTTTATTGACCACGTTTACTTTAAGTGCGGGCTTTAAAGGTGGCGAAGTAACTCCCTTATTTTTTATTGGTGCCACATTGGGCAATGTGCTCATTTGGTTTATTCCTTTACCTATGGCACTATTAGCTGGTATGGGCTTTGTAGCTGTATTTGCGGGTGCTACACACGCAGCCATAACAGGTGTTGTACTTGGTATAGAAATGTTTGGGCTAAGGGCTGGCATATATATTGGCCTGGCAAGTATTCTTGCCTATTTCACTTCGGGCATGGAGGGAATTTATACTGCGCAATTAAAAGAAGGCGTAAAATATAAAGTATACGATTATCTAAAACGTATTGCAAAATTATAAGTAATTATTATTATGGCTATTTTAAAATTAGTAGAAACAGAACAAGAATTAGTTGGATTAAAACAATTACAAACTAATAATTTAAGAAGAATCATTGGTGAAGAAGAAGCCATGAAGGAAGGATTTGTTACTTCCGAATATGATTTATCCTTGTTACAAAAAATGCACCATATTCATCCTTCCATTATTGTCAAAGAAAGGGATGAAGTGGTGGGCTATACCATTGTTACCAATAAAGCGGTGTTGGGGGATCATGTAGAAATAGACCACTTGTTTAATACCTTAGATGCCACCCAATACAATGGAATATTTTTAAAAGAAAGCAATTACATATTGATAGGTCAGGTATGTGTTGCTAAAAGCCATAGAGGTCAGGGCTGGGTTCCACAGATGTATGAATACTATAAAAAATTACATGCAATGGATTATAGTTTCTTAGTAACGGATATCTCTCAAGCCAATAAAAGATCGGTTCGCATGCACCAAAAAATTGGTTTTGAAACCATTGGCGTAATTGAACAAGTAGGTACGGGTTGGGATATTGTACTTTGGGATTGGAACAAATTATAATGAACCTGCTATAAAAATTTCGATCATCTATTTTCGTAAATATTAGTCACGCATTACAGGACGTGTTAAACAAGTTGGACCTCCGCCTCCTTTCACACTAATCTCTTCGCCATTATATTCAATGACTTTACATCCTGCTTTTTCTAACCTACTTTTTGTAATTGGGTTACCTTTAACCATTAAACAAACACGAGGCGCCAAAGCCAATACATTACAACCCATGCTGTCAAATTCCGCATCGGGCACTTCTACTAGTTCATACCCCCGCGCAATTAATTCGTTTCTGAATACAATAGGTATTAACGGAGAATATACCACTGCCAAATTACTGTCCACGGGGCTTAATACCGACATTAAATGAAACACATCGGAAGGACCTTTGTAATGTGGCATCGCAACAGGCAATACCGATACGCCTAAAAGTGCCAATAAAGCAGAGAGTTGACGAATACCCTCCTCGTTGGTACGATAAGTATGACCAACTGCTAATGTTTTGTCATCTAGCCATGCAACATCCCCACCTTCTAGGGTTCCGGGGGCTTTAATTACACCCAACACCGGAATACCATTGGCCTCAAATGCACGTTCTTGTGCTGCAGGTTCATTAATTCGCCCTTCCTTACCCATATTGCAAATAATCATGCCCTTACTGGTCGCAATCGCAGCATCTCTACAATAAATAGAATCCATATTCACGGTATCGTCGGTAGGCAAGTACAAAATTTCGGCTCCATGGTCTTTTAATATTTGTTCAAAAGCATCATACTCTTGTAAGGCTTTAGCAATGTCAGGTTTGCCTAAGTAATTTAATGCTTCCCAATGCTGTGAAATATGTGCATCATTCATAAATGCAGCCGAAGCCTTTTTTAAAAATAATGATCTTAATTTTCTAGATTCTGAATGCGCGCTCATGTTCACTTATTTAATGTTGTTATTTTATACTAGTATAATATATAAATTATTTTGTTTCTTTTTGATCTCTTTTCCAAATGGCATAAACATAAATAGGCACCGATGACATTGTAAGTACAAAACCCCAGAAAACGGTTTCGTAGCCTAAGCCTAGCATGATCCAAATGCAAAATAAAAATGTTAATGCCGCTAATACAATCGCCCCTGTAAAAATATTTTTAGTAATGCCTGCAACACGGAGTCGCATTAACAAATAAGAAGCAGTACAAAAAATATAGGGAATTAAAATGGTGGATGTAGTGAGTAAAATTAAAAATTGAAATTGTTCTACCAAACCTTTGGTATAATTCATGGCCATAAATGCGGAAACAAAAATACTGGATATGACAATTCCATAAACTGGAACACCTTTATCATTTTTACGCGTAAAAATTTGCGGGAACAATTGATCTTTGGCTACAGCATAGGGCATTTGTCCTTGTATCAAAATATATCCGTTCAATGCTCCAAATGCAGAAATAGCTACCCCTGCACTAACCCAATACTTAGCACCCTGCCCCCAAATCAAAACGGCTGCATCAGCAAATGGAGTAACACTATTTTTTAAGTGCACCGCAGGTATCATCCCCATTACACTTACAGTACCTAATATATAAACGATGGTGGCAATAAGTGTTCCTAAAGTAGTTGCCTTTGCCACGGTAGTTGCTGAATTTGCCACACTACCCGATGGGATGGTTGCACACTCAATACCTAAGAAAGCAAAAAAAGTTAAAGTCGTAGTGGCGGTAATGGCTGCAATAGTAGAAGTGCCGCTTGCATTAAAAGGCAAGAAGTTATTCCACTGCATATAAAATAATCCCACTAAGCCAATGAGTACAATAGGTACAATTTTAAGAATGGTAGTAATTAATTGTAAAATTCCGGATGTTAAAATACCCAAAGAATTAATCCAAGATAAAAACCAAATAGTGGCAAGTCCAACACCAATGGCTAAATATGGATTGGTTGCCAATGCAGGAATAAAAGTACTCATGGCACTTATAAAAGAAACGGTGATGGCTGCATTCGTACACCACACTGAAACCAAATAACCCCAGGCCACTAAGAAACCGGCAAAATCACCCAATCCTTTTTGCGAGTAAGCGTAAGGACCTCCATCTGCGGCGGGTAATAATTTTGACAGGTGTGCAAATACTTTAGCAATTAAAAAAGCACCTATGGCAGAACAAACCCAACCCAATAAACTGATCCCACCAAATTTGGCAAGTGCGGCAGGCATCATAAAAACGCCAGCGCCAATCATATTGCCAACAACAAGCGAAGTGCTTGTCCATAATCCCAATTGTTTTTTAGTCTCCTGCATTGCGTTAAGATAGGAAAAGAAGTGCAAATACAAAAACAAGGCTAAAATAAAAATGCCCCCAAAAAGTTGAAACTTTAAGAGGGCATTTTTTAAATATGCTAAACTAGATTATTCCTTCTAATAGAATTAATAACCTGCGTTTTGAACTAACTTCTTATTTACATCCATCTCTCTTTGAGGGATAGGCATAATTAAATTTGGAGCATTCCAAGACAATAAGCCTACATTATTTTGTAATCTTTTAGCATCAGGCAAACCTTGTCCTTCAAAAGCTAATTCTAACTTTCTTTCTTTTAATACAGCAGCTAATGTAGCTGTGGTTAAAGCAGGCAAGCCGGCACGAGTACGAATCGCATTCACGTCAGCTAATGGTGTTGCACCTACGCTTGTGTTGTTTCTAACATTCGCTTCCGCTCTTGTTAAATACATTTCAGATAAACGCACCACTGGTACATCTCCTAAACGATCTAAGTGTTTCTTTGTGTAATAGTTACCGCCTGACAAAACAAAAAAGTCTTTTCTTTTGTCGCCTGTTTCATATTGAGTGAAATGGGCTGCTTTAATTTTACAATCACTTCTTCCTGCAGATCCAGAAATACCACTAATGGTTCTTCCAAAATAAGTACTTAAGGCATTGGTACCATCTTGCGCAGTTACTTTCATAGAAAATAAATATTCGCCTGGTGTTGTTCCGCCATTATAAATATATGTAAACCAGTTTTTGTCAATATCAGAAGCTAAGCTTTTACCGCTTCCAGTAATAACTCTGTTGGCTGCAGCTCCAGCTTCGGCATAATTTTTTAACATTAAGTGTACTCTTGATAATTGAGCTGCTGCTGACCATTTTGTTGCATAGATACCATTTGAAGATGGCAATAAAGATTCAGCTCTTGTTAAGTCAGCAATCACTTGATCATACACTGCTTTCACGGTAGCTCTTGCTTTATAATCCGCTTCGCTTACATTGCCTGTTGGTGTTAATACCAATGGCACACCTGGATTCGCAGCATAGTCACCATCGCCAACTGGCTTAGCGAATAATTTTACCAGTTCAAAATAAAGAGAGCCTCTTAAGAAAAGGGCTTCTCCTTCTACGCTACTCTTTTTTGTAGCCGAAGAAGTTACTTTATCAAGCGCAGATAAAACATTATTGGCACGATTAATCGTACTGTAAGAGGATGCCCATGTACCAGATGCATTTCCGTTGTTTGCAGTCATTTGCGCCTTAAAGGCATCTGATAAGCCTGCAAAAGTTCCAGTGAAATTAATATTCTCACCATTGCCAATTAACTCATTCAATACCATGATATCTCCACCGTAAACGGTAGCGGCTTGCGCTCCATCATAGGTTCCAATCAATGAAACTAATACATCTCCTTCTGAAAGAAGCGCTTTGGAATCAGAAATACTTTGGGTCGGGAATACGTCCAAACGCTTTTCGCAAGCCGTAGTAAGAACGCTTGTAAACAAAATAGCAATTAAGTATTTGTTTATTGTTTTTTTATATATTTTCATAAAATTCATTATTAACAAATTAGAAATTAATGTTTACGCCAAACAATATTGTTCTTGGTTGTGGCGGTGTATAAAAGTCATTGCCTTTTGCAATATTTGAATCAAAATCATCAGCATTAACCTCTGGATCCCAATATGGATACTTTGTGAAGGTTAATAAATTTTGTCCAGATACATAAACTCTCAACTTTTCAAGCTTAAACTTGCTTAATTTCTTAGCATCAAAAGTATAGCCTATTGAAGCTGTTCTTAAACGGATGTAAGAACCATCCACAATATAACGACTACTAATTTGAGCACCATTGTTATAGAACAATCTAGCTTGTGGGATATCTGTGATATCTCCAGGCTTCTGCCAACGTGCCATTTGATCATAAGTTTGGTTATCCTCATAACGCATACTTGCAGAAGAGTAACGACCCATACCGTAAATGTTATTTTCGTTACCTAACACACCATTAAAGAAAATGGACATGTCAAATCCTTTATAAGAGAATGAGTTGGTTAAACCTAAGATTACATCTGGGTTAGGATTACCTGTTACTACTCTTGTAGCTTGGCTAAATATATTTGTTTTAGTTCTGTCAATGGTACCATCTGCATTTTTTGTATTCTTATACCATAATGCATTACCATTTGCAGGATCAACACCAGCCCACTCTGCAGTATAATAAACTCCAATTGCATAACCTTGTTGAACACGGTTCATACTACCCACACCACCTTCAATTACTTGACCTTGGATATCGGTAACCTTACCTTGGTTTAATGCAACATTAAAGTTAGTTGTCCATTTAAAGGCACCCACTAAGTTTTGAGTATTCAATACAAATTCATATCCTTTGTTCTCTAATTTGCCAATGTTCTTTACCATGCTAGAGAAACCAGTGGTAGCAGGGATGTTTACGTTTAACAATAAACCATCTGTGCTCTTAACGTAGTAGTCAATTTCTCCAGAGATTCTATTATTGAATAAACCAAAATCAATACCTACGTCAACTTGATTTGTTGTTTCCCATCTTAAGTCATCATTTCTTAATTGAGAAGGTCTTTGACCAGCATTACCAGCATAACCCGCATCACCAGTAAACAAGCCCATTTGAGGGAAGTTACCAATTTCGGAGTTACCCACGATACCATAAGAAGCTCTTAATTTTAAGAAGCTCAAATATTTATTAGTACTTAAGAATTTCTCATTAGACAAGATCCATCCCGCAGAAACCGCTGGGAAGAAACCAGTTCTTGAATTCTTACCAAATCTAGAAGAGGCATCCATACGACCACTTGCAGAAATAATATACTTTTCGTCATAAGTATAATTAGATCTTAAGAAATAAGATAAGAATCTGAAATCTGATTGAGAAGAACTACCGCCTGCTTTTGTAGCCGCACTAGCAATTTTTTGATATGAATCAGAAGGGAAATCAGTACCAGTAACACTGTTATATTTCGCTTGAGATTGTTGATATTGCATACCTAAAGTTGCAGCAAAATTATGCTTAGCAGTTAGTTTGTTATAGTTAAAATAACTATTGGTGTTGTAGTTCGTAATAAACGCGCCCGTGTTCACACCTTCACCTCTTGGAGAACTCGTATTTCTAACAGCCTGTGTTTGATAATAACGCTCTTCATTTTGGCTTAAGAAGTCTAAACCAAATTCAGTTTGAAAAGTTAAACCTGGTAATAATTTCGCTTTGAAATAAGTATTACCAAAAGTTCTATAAACGTCTTGGGTATATTTTGCGTAGTCAATTTGAATTCTTGGGTTAAAATATAAACCAACATTCACATCTCCTGGAGGCGTACCATTTGGTAAGCCAGTTGTTGGATCCAAGAACGGTGACATTGGTAATAAAGCCGCAGATTGTAATGGGTTGGAGAACGCATTATCACCTGGTAAACGACGGTTATAAATTCTAGATAAGCTTAAAGAAACGCCTAAATCTAACCAATCATTTGCTTTTTGATCCACATTTAAACGACCTGTTGTTCTGCTCAATTCATTACTACGAATTGTACCACCTTGGTCTAAATGTTGGAAAGAAGAAAAGAATTTAGTTTTATCATTACCACCTTTAATTTGTAAATCCGCTTGGCGATATTGGCCTGTTTGAAAAGCCTGATCCTGCCAATCGTATGATTTAGCTTTGTCTTTATCCCATTGACCATAACTATGGTAACTCATGATATCCTTCATGTATTGTGTATAGCTATCAGGATCGGCATAAGGAATACCTTCAGCGTCATCAGAATACTTTGCAGCTTCCATTGCTAATTCGTTATACTCAGTTGAGTTTAACATTCTAACTCTTTTAGTTGCTTCTGATTGACCACTTTGTAGGTTAAGCGTAATTTGAGTTTTTCCAGCTCTACCTCTTTTGGTGGTAATTAAAACCACACCATTCGCAGCACGTGATCCATAGATCGCACCTGCAGAGGCGTCTTTTAAAACTTCAATAGATTCAATATCATTTGGGTTCAAATCTGTTAATGGGTTCATGTCACCACCATAAGTAGATTGGTCTTGAGAAGTAATTGGAATACCATCTAATACATATAAGGGTTGGCTAGAAGCAGAAATAGAAGAGTTACCTCTAATTCTCACTGTTACCGCTTGACCTAATTTACCAGATTGGCTATTTACAAATACACCGGCAGCTTTACCTTGCAAAGCAGCATCCACACTTGGTGTAGGCATATACTCGATATCCTTTCCTTTAACGCGGGCAATATTACCTGTTAACTCTTTTTTAATTAATGATCCACCAAAACCCGTTACAACCACCTCAGATAATGCTTTCACATCTGTGACTAATTTAACGTTTAGGTTTGCAGCGGCAGCAACGGTTTTGGTTTCAAAACCAAGTGCTTGTATTGTTATAGATGCACCATTCGCAGCTTTAATTGTGAAAACACCATCATTATTTGATGTAGTTCCACCTTTTGCTCCTTTAACTTGAATAGTCGCTCCAACAATTGGATCTCCTTTTTCGTCAGTTACTCTACCATTAACGGTAGAATTTTGGGCCATTGCTGTACCAAAAAATAGGCACGATGCAAGTAAGCTCCATAAAAGTTTTTTTCTCATACTTGTTTGAATTTTTATTAAACTGATTTTTCTTGTATTACAAGAGATACTAAATTAAGATATTATTAACATATTACAATGTAACTTAACTTAATTTAAAATAAAATTCTACCATTTTTATAGACTTTTTTACATGTGTTAAGGATTTATTTTTTACATAACTAATTCATTTACAATATTTTACATTAAAAATAGCCTATTTTATTTATTTAAATAGGTACTCATATCTAAAAAAAGGTGAAAAACGACCTATTGGTGCCTAAAATCCACTTTTGGGGTTGCTGTAATTCTTTGAGCCCTCCTTTGATAATTTATTACATTCATATCAAAATTCGGGGCCATGAAAATTTCCAAAGATTCTATTCAAGCTGCAGCGGATCGGATAAAACCCTATATCCATAAAACGCCAGTGCTTACCAACCAAAGTATTAATGCACTAAGTGGAATAGAATTTTATTTTAAGTGTGAGAACTTCCAAAAAATTGGCGCCTTTAAAATAAGAGGTGGGATGAATGCAAGTTTAAAATTAAGTCCCGAGCAATTGGCAAAAGGAGTTGCTACACATTCCTCAGGCAACCATGCACAAGCCATGGCTTTTGCAGGAAAAATTTTAAACACCAAAGCATATATAGTGATGCCTTCTTCATCCCCTCAAGTAAAAGTAAATGCTGTGAAAGGATATGGTGCGGAAGTCATTATGTGCGCACCCAATCAACAAGCAAGGGAAGAAACTTTACAAAATATAGTAGATAAAACAGGAGCCACATTTGTTCATCCCTATGACAACGATGATGTGATTGAAGGACAAGCCACCTGTGTAAAAGAATTAATAGAAGAAGTTCCTGATTTAGATATTGTCATCACACCAGTGGGTGGTGGTGGTTTATTATCTGGCACTTGTTTGGGTGCGCATTTTTTTAAACCATCATTACAAGTATTCGCAGGAGAGCCAGTAGGCGCGGCAGATGCCGTGTTAAGTTTTAAATCTGGCAAAGTGGAGAAAGCGCCCTTTGTCAATACCATTGCAGACGGGCTTTTAACAACATTGAGTGAAAGAACACTTCGTATTATTAAAGAACATGTTACTGATATTATATTGGTAACTGAAGATGAAATTAAATCAGCTCTCAGATTAATTTATGAAAGAATGAAAATTGTAGTAGAGCCAAGTTGTGTGGTTCCATTTGCCGCAGCTTTAAAAAATCCTGAAATATTTAAAGGAAAAAAAGTGGGCATTATTTTGACAGGAGGCAATGTAGACCTTTCCAAATTTGGAGAATGGTTTGCAGCACCTAATCAATAATAAATGAAAAATACTAGAACAAAAAAATTGTAAATAATAATTACAGAAACGCTATCAAAATAAAAATATGAAAAAATTATTAGTCTTATTAATGGCAATCCCCTTTTGTGCAATTTCACAAAACGAGGATTCCACTTGGATTGTAAATAACTATACCAAAAAAGAAGTGATGGTGCCAATGCGCGATGGTATAAAACTATTTACCAATATTTATGCCCCAAAGGATGCTAGTGAAAAACATCCTATTTTAATTGTTAGAACGCCCTACTCCTGTGCACCCTATGGTGAAAATACTTTCGCAGGTTATTGGAACTCACCTAGAAAATACTTTTTAAAAGAAAATTACATATTAGTTACGCAGGACGTACGCGGTCGTTGGATGAGTGAAGGTGTTTTTGAAGACGTACGCCCTTATAACCCTAACAAAAAGGCAAATGAAATTGACGAAGCTAGCGACTCCTATGATGCCATTGATTGGTTGGTAAAAAATATCCCTAATAACAATGGAAATGTGGGTGTATTTGGAACTTCTTACCCAGGATTTTATGCAAACATGGCGGCACATAGTAACCACCCTGCCTTAAAAGCGGCGAGCCCGCAAGCACCCGTAAGCGAATGGTTTTTAGGCGATGATTTCCACCACAACGGCGCCTTTATGCTGATGGATGCCTTTGGTTTTTATTCAGGATTTGGTAAGCCTCGTCCTAAACCCACAACTGTTGGACCTAGTGGATTTTCTTTTCCTACAAAAGACAATTATGATTTTTATTTAAAAACCGGTGCACTTAACAACTTTACAAAATTGATGGGAGACAGCATTGCGTTTTGGAAGGATTTAATGAATCATCCAAACTATGATGCGTTTTGGAAAACTAGAAATGCAAGAAGCAATGTGCAGGATATCAATAATAATGTAGCCACTTTAATTGTTGGAGGATTATTTGATGCGGAGGATTGTTATGGTGCTTGGAATTTATATAGATCTATTGAGGCCAAAGCAAAAAATAATAATAAAATTGTCATGGGGCCATGGCATCATGGGCAATGGGGTCGTAGTGATGGAAGTTATTTAGGCAACGCACAATTTGGTTCCAATACCAGTGAGTGGTTTGGAAAAAATATGGAACTGCCTTTCTTTAATTACTATTTAAAAAATAAAGGATCGGTAGATCAAATTAAAGAAGCGAATATTTTTATAAGTGGCGCCAACGAATGGAAAACATTTTCACAGTGGCCGGCAACAAATATGAAAATGACTAACTATGCATTAGGAAAAAATGGAAGTTTTGGTTTGGCAACAACACAAATAACAAAAGCAAATGATGCCAGCGCTTATGATGAATATATAAGTGATCCAGCAAAACCTGTTCCTTATGTGCCTGAAATTCACAGCGGACGCACGCAGGAATACATGACCGACGATCAACGCTTTGCTGCAAGACGCCCCGACGTATTGGTTTATCAAACACCTATTTTAGAAAATGATATTACTTTAGCAGGCCCTGTGGTAGCAGACTTAATGGTTGCTATGTCTGGGACTGATGCAGATTTTATTGTAAAAGTTATTGATGTATTTCCAGACAATTTTGAAAACGCAAACCCTACCAATCATGTTATGAATGGCTATCAAATGCTAGTGCGTGGTGAAGTAATGCGTGGCAAGTTTAGAAATAGTTTTGAGAACCCCGAAGCATTTGTTCCCAATCAACCCACAGAAGTAAAATTTACTTTACCTGATATTGCACATCAATTTAAAAAGGGACATCGCATGATGATTCAAATTCAAAGTAGCTGGTTCCCGTTAGTAGATCGCAATCCACAAAAATTTGTAAACATCTATACAGCGAAAGACAGTGATTTTCAAAAAGCAACTATTAAAATATACCATGGTGCTTCAATCATTCAATTACCCGTGTTAGGAAACTAAAAAAATAAAATATTTTTCTAAATAATCTAATATTATTTCTTTGTGTCTGCTTCACCGGCAACAGCCGTCCTTAAAATATTGGTTAGGCTCACAAATTCATTCGTTGCATTGTTACACAAAACAATCAATGTTCTTTGTTGATCTATAAAACGTACGATTAAAGTTTTATAGCCTGGATTATCTCCATCATGCCAAACTATTTTACCATTGGGCGCATTGAGCATTAAATTCCACCCAAAACCATAGTTGGAAATACTACCATTAAGTAAAGTCATTGGCGTGTAAGCTTCTTTTAAGGTATTAGCACTCACCAAAGCATTCCCATATAAAGCCTGATCCCATTTTAATAAATCCTGTACGTTAGCACTAATACGACCTGGGCCTTTTCTATTACCCAACCAAATGGTATAATTTGAAGAAGGGAAAGAATCGGCGCGTACATATTTATTTCTTTCTGTAACATACATATAACCTAAGGCAAAATTGGGTGTGCTTGCTTTTTCTTCTAGTGTTCGTATTGCGGTACGATTCATTTTAAGTTTGCTGAAAATTTCTTGGTTACAAAATTCAATAAAGTCCCTGCCCGAAACTTTTTCAGTGATGCTTGCTAAAATCACAAAACCAGTATTGCTATATTCATATTTAGTGCCGGGTTCAAATGAAGCTGGAGGTGCATATTTGTTAAGGTATTCAATAATGTCTTTATTGTTAGCCACTTTAGATTTATCCCAATGCTGATCCATAATATTTTGATAGTCGGGCAAGCCACTAGTATGGGTAAGCAATTGTCTAATGGTAATGCCTTTATAGGGAATATGAATATACTGTTCCACTAAGTCATCATAATTTAATAAGCCTTTTTCTTGCAACATCATAATAGTCATGGCTGTAAACTGTTTGCTTACGGATGCCAATTCAAAAATAGTGTTGGTTTTATTTGAAATTTGCTTGTCATTATCTAAATTGCCATAGGCTTGTTCAAACTTCACTTTCCCATTTTCAGCAATAAGTACCACCCCACTAAATTTATCATTCTTCGCCAATTCGTTTAAAGTGTTTGATACTTTAAGGTAATCAACGGATTGAGCACCCAGTTCATTCACTAAAGAGGCCGATATAGTAAATACTATAATGAAAGAAAAAATGATAAAATGAAAATGTCTTTTAAACATGCGAAGTGTTTTGGTTAATTAAATGTAATTACTAATGCTCATTTAAATATAAATTTTTAAAGAATTGCTCCTCGCTTATTTCTATCACTTCGCCGGGCTGCATATTATTCAATTGGATATCCTCAATAGCAATGCGGATAAGTCTCACACATTTGTGATGTACCGCAGCTACCATTTTGCGCACCTGATGAAATTTTCCTTCGGTGAGGGTGATGACAACCCAGGTGGTGATTGCATTTTCATGTAATGGCACGCCAATATCAAATAAATTTTGAGGCTTTGCAACAATCTCAACATCACAGGGTGTGGTTTTAAAACTTGTCCCTGTCTTTGCACTAATCTCAATACCTGCTGCAAGTGTATTGGCAGTATCTATACTCATTAAATTTTTTACCTGTACTAAATACCTGCGCTTGTGAGGAATTGGTCCTTGAAAAAGGAGCTTTGTGATTTTTTTATTTGTCGTTAATAAAAGTAAGCCTTCAGAATTTTGATCCAATCTTCCAATGGCATGTGTGCCTTCCGGAAAATCAAAAGCCAAATCCCCAAGTAAACGGACGTCATGACTACTCACAAATTGAGAAACCATATTATAGGGCTTATTCACTAAAAAATACCGATGCGCATTCATATACACTAGCAAATTACTTAATATTGCATATGCAACAAGCTTCCAATGATCCTTTACACGGTAAAACACTTGAATATATTGTAACCGAATTAGTAAAACACTTTGGTTGGGAAGATCTAGGGCAACATATTCCTATTAATTGCTTTATTAGCAACCCCAGCATAAAATCAAGTTTAAAGTTTTTACGTAAAACACACTGGGCCAGAAAAAAAGTAGAGGATTTATATATTAGGATGATTGAGCCTTAGTCCTGTTTTTTAAACAACATGCATAAATCGGTTGTTTCCTTAAAATACTTCCCCTAGATTCATAAATATACCCTTAGAGCCTCCTTGTCCAAATCCATAATCTAAAGCAACACTTGTATTGGAATGCTTATTGAATTTAACCCTCAAACCGAGTCCGTATCCTGGTAGGACTCCCTGTATGGGCTGACCTTTTTGAGCAGACAAGCTTTGTACATTCGCAAAAACAACTCCACCTAAAAATCCATTTTCTGTGATACCAAAACGATACTCGGACTCTGCGAATAATAATTTATCCCCTCTCAAACGACCTTGCACATACCCTCTACCAAAATTATTATAAATATCATTGGCGGTAGATGGTAAATCCAAATAGGGCGGTTTCCCTTTTAAGGTAATTTGATTGTAGGTCCAAAATGCAAAAATATTTTTACTACCTATTGGGAATGGTAAATACTTTCTATAGTCTATAATAAGAGATTGCCAATTTTGATCACTTCCTAAAAAAGAAACATTATTTCGGTAAGACAAATTAAAGTAACTGCTATTGGCCACAGG